>Ga0163179_10000560_pt1 | contig 26694 bp, 8 predicted proteins | sample AtlANTMetagenome_FD_109643 | JGI IMG/M metagenome (GOLD analysis project Ga0163179, IMG submission 109643) | Marine eukaryotic phytoplankton communities from the Atlantic Ocean - Atlantic ANT 2 Metagenome | ecosystem: Environmental > Aquatic > Marine > Oceanic | place: North Atlantic Ocean...
TCTTTCAGTTCCAACTCCAATAGTTCCATTTATTTCTTTATTAACTAATTCATACCAATTACTCGAATGTGCAAAATACCCCTTCCCTCGTGCATGAACATGTGCAAATGCACCATGGTAAGTACTAGCTGACGGTAAATCACTAAAATTACTGTATAGAAATGGTATTACATTACTTGTTGCAGCACCAACAATTCTTCCACCAAATGTAGAAACACCAGCAACATTCAATGAAGTTAGAGTTCCGACTGAAGTAATGTTTGGTTGAGCAGCAGTCTGGAGAGTTCCTGCTAAAGTCGTAGCAGTAACACTAGCAATACCAGTTATATTTGTTGCACCATCACCCGCAATATTTCCATTAGCTGTTATGTCACCAGAAATTGTTACTGCACTTAGAGTTCCAAGTGATGTGATGTTTGGTTGAGCAGCAGTATTAACAGTACCATCTAAGTTACCAGTGAAAGTAGTAGCAGTAATAGCACCACTAACATTAACATCATCTAATTCTGTATGACCATCTACATCTAAATCTCCATTAGCATCTATTGCACCAGCAAAGGTGGAGACACCAGATATATTAAGATTATCTAATTCAGTATGACCATCTACATCTATATTACCAATAAAGGTAGATACTCCACTAACAAAAAGAGATGGAGTTATTACACCTTCTACACCACCTAGTGTTAAACCCGTACCAACAGTAATTAAATCATTATCACCATCTACAACAACACTTGTGGTACCAAAAGTTGCAACACCAGCAACACTAAGATCATTAGTGTTTAATGAACCACCTATAAAAAGATCACCACCAGTAGTTGTTATACCACCTGATGATGCTAAAGTTGTAATTCCTGCAATATGAACACTTCCACCAAAAGTAGAAACACCAGTAACATTTAATTGTGTTACTGAGGCAATTCCACCAACAACATTAACGGCAAATTGTGCATTTTCTGCAGTCAGAGAACCTCCGAATGCACTTGCAACTACCTTTACTGCATTTTGTTGACCAACTCTGACTTTAATATCTGGCATTATCTGGTTACCCCTTCCCTAATGAGGACAGATCCCTCCACGACTTTTTGTACGGTTCCAGCAGCAGTTGTTAGAATAACGTCATAGACATGTCTACCTGCAGACAATGCTTTAGTTTGTGTAGCAGTTAAACTTAAAAGAATTTTTCCTTGTGACGCTGGAGAAGGAACAGAACATGAAAAATCAACAGTAGCAGTCTCTGCACCTGCCCACTTTCTTACTTGGGAAGTTGGTGTATAACCAGTTAAATTAAATGCTGAATCATCATCACTCGACTCTAAAGTAAGTGTCTGAGAAAATGTACTTCCCGTGTTAATTATTAAATTACTAACATATACTGCAGCCATGTAGTCTCACAGAATCCCTACTTCTTATTTATGTTTGTTTTAAACAGTACTTTTTTTTAATAATGCTTTGAGGAGATCTTTCAACTCATCAATATCTTCTCTCATCCTATCCATTTCATTTTTTTGCTTCTCAAATGATGAAATTGATTTCAATCTTTTATTGTAATCAGATGTATTGTGATTTACAATCGCACCTGATTTTTTATCACGATATAAATTTGGGTAACCATCAACTTTAATCATTTCAGTGCAATAGTTCTGAATTCTTTAATCTTAGGTGGAGATGCCTGATTAGTACTGGACATAACAATCTTAATAATATATCCTACAAATTCACCCACATCATTAGCTGTATATTCATATTCTAAGTATTCATTATCCCTACTTGGAGAAACAAAAGCATCAGGTTTTCCATCATTTCTAGCAGGATCTGTTACAATATCCCCAAAACCATCACCAGTAGAATCTGTTAAATTATCATATCCTGGGAATAGTACAAATTCTTGATCGGTACCGTTTGAATCTGGTCTTACTAGACTATAGAGAACTCTGAAATCTGCAGTTGCAGGTCTATTTGCTGCAAATATTACTTTTAATGAGTCTGCAGGTTTTTCCAATCCAATTGTATTAGAAACATAAACTGCAGCATGAGGATCATCATTTATAGATTTTATTCTACTATCCTTAACATAATCTTGAACTGGACTATTAACTAAATTGGATCTAAACTCAGTAAAGGAAACATTATTGTTCAATATTGGAGAAACATTTGTACTATTAGTAGTAAATGTAATAGCAGTTGTAAATGATTTATTTCTCTCAATACCATCCAAATATTCAGTTTCATTTACTTCAGAAGCTACCAATCTTGGTGTAGTAAGTTCATTTAAAGCATTTAACTGTATAGATTCAAAACCTTGATCAATAAATGATACTTCAGATCCATCAATACTAGTACCAGTAACAGTTCTAACTGCAGCATTTGCGAATGTTACAGTTGATGGTGTAAAGACATCATAAACAGGAATAAAGGCATCGAATTGAATATTCTTAGTAGCTTTAACTTCCTCACCACCAGAAAATGCATTATTAGCAAAGGATAATTCAGGACTTGCAGCACTATCAGAAGATCTATTTAATCCATTAGCACTACTATCAATCTTAATATAATATGAATCTGCAGTAATACTCTCAGTACCTACACCAGAATATACATCAGCAATAGTATGTTTTCTAGTAGCCAAAGAATTAATTCTTCTTAAGGAAACACCACTTAATTCATATTTTTCTACTGTTGTAGATTTTCCTCCAGTTGTTCCATTAGGAACTATAGTATTATGGGTAAGAACCTGAGTATCATCAATACCTCTTGTAAGACTCTTTAATTGGCCAGGTTCTATATCAGTATATGAAATTATTTCATCATCAATCTTTACATAACCAGGATTTCCTGCACCTATATTAATTCCTTCAAATGATCCAAATGGAGCAGTAGAAGCAACACTAATAGTTGAAGTTTCTGTTGAAACTAAATCAATAGTTAATGATGAACCAGTTGTATTACTTTTAATATCATTTAATCTTACCTTATTAGACACAGAATTCATTCCATGATCAAATTGTCTAACTAGGAAATGTTGTCCATCATTTGGAGCAGCAGATGATGCTAAATTTTCTCTATAATTGGTACCAATTCCAACAGGATAAATTGAAGTACCATCTAAATACCGAACTACTCCATCCTTATTGAAGGAACCAGTATTAGCAGTACCCTGTATTTGATCCAAATACAAAGTATCAATTCCACCACCTACATCAGTAATTGTTATTTCTGCATTAATACCTTTATCTCCTACTTGTGAGGTAACAATACCAACTACATCTCCTATCTTATAACCATTTCCAAGTTGGGCAGTAGTAATTCCAGTAATTGCACCATCTGTGGCAGTAATATTTAATTTAAGATCAGTACCCTCTCCAATAATATTATAAGTTTGAACATCATTAGTGCTTGCGTAATTAGAACCCCCAACAGTAATTGCTGCACCTTTAACAGAATTACCTACACCAATAATAACTGCCCTTGAGAAATTATATGTAGATCCTACAAGTGTCCTTCCAGCACTTAAAGTTGTAATACCTGCGTTTCCAGATTTTATTGTAGTAATACCAATTCTTCCAGTTTTTGGAAGTGGTATAATTGGATTCGATTCTAATGTTTCAACATAACCATTACTAGTATTCAAAGTTGGATTAGAGAAGAATACAGTTCCACTAGTAGAAGTAAATCTAGCTTTATATAATTTAAACTTCAAATCTTCATATTGATCAGCACTCCAAATAGAACCATTTTGTGATTTAAAGAGACTACCTAACGCCCATTGCTGAGTATATACTTGAGCTGAAGCGTTTGGAAGATCTTGAGTATTTACTGCAGTTTCACCCATTCTAGCAATCCAAACATTATACTCATTAGTTGTAGGAGCTAAAAGAACAATAGCATATTCTCTTCCTGATGGTAAATATATCGGTTCTGAGAATATAACTTTAGTAGCTACTGTACCATCTGCAGATGTTGTAATCTGACTTGGAGTTAATGTTACGGGTTTTCCAATAACATTTAATGTAGGAGTTCCTAATTCTACTGTTCTTATTTCAACAGTAACTGGACTATCAGTTTGCTCTGGTTTAGTTGCAAAGTAAATATCTACAGCAGTTACAGTAACTCCATACTGATCCTCATCAAATCCAGTATCATCAGAAATACTCTCAATATCTCCACCAACACTAAATGATTGAGCTAAAGGATCCATATTTCTCGTAGTTCTTACCTCTATATTTTTTCTAGTAGTAATATCTGTAGTTATTTGCTGTAAAGTTCTGAATGTACCTACAGATTCATATTGTACTTCAGCAGATGATAATCTCATACCAGGAGTGTTTAAATTTGTACTACTATCAGTAATCCTAAAAGTCTTTCTTCCTGTTCTAACAACAACACTAGGAGCTGGAGTTGTATTTGGATTTTTTAAGAAAAATGTTCCTTGCAACTCACCAAATGTGTCAGTAACCAATCTTAAGTCTTTAACATATGCAATTGCACCACTTGTTTGACCAACTAATTTAGTACCAATAGTAACATAACCATTATATAAACCTTGTGCTTCTGCAGCTAATGCTACACAATCAACATTTAGTATCTTGGAAGAATTGGTATATTCTGCTTGTATAGTCTCTGAAGGTAAATATGGATTTGGTCCATAAACTGCACTTGGACTATTATAAGCACCCTCTTTGTGGTTTGATTGAGCAACTCTAAAACTAATTATTTCTGATGAAGATCCAGTACTTGTTTCTGCAAATCCTTTAACTTTTTCTCCAACTTTAAAAGTTCCAGAAGAACCATAATTAGTTAAAGTATTATCATTCGATATTTCCAATAATTTAGGAATAGAATCAACTCCAGACATTCCACCTAAAAACTGATAATGTTGAACATAAGGTCTTAATTTTTTTGCAGTAAAACGAGTATTTCTAGACCTCATATAAATCTCACGAGAATCTTCTACCAAATTCTCTATTACTGATCTTGTTTCTTCTTCACTAGTAAAGGTCCGTGTATTCCATCCATTACCCGTTACATTTGATATGGTTTGACCATCTCTTACTACAACATTCCATCCATTACCTCGTATTACCTGTTCTTCTACACTTTCCTTCCTATTAATATCATCAAGTCTAATTGTTCTTACCCAAGTATCCCTCTCTGGTTGTAGAGTGAGATTTCCATGGAAAGTTGTTACATTGAATGGATTCACATTTTCCATTTTAGTTGCTAAAACCTGCTCTATCCATCCCTCTTCATCATATGCCAAAGTCACTAGATCGCCAGTTTTCTGAACATTAGTATCTAATAATGCAAAATTGGTACCATAATCTGTATCCGCATCAGTAGTGCTTGTTTGTGGCATTAGAGCACTATCAAGAGTATTTCTAGTAATAAGAGGTCTAATTGCTTGCTCATTAGTGTCTACTGTTAGTGAAGACACATTTAAATTAACAAAATTTGGTGTTTTAAAGTTATCTACAAAGAATCCACTCTTAAATCTATCTTTTCCGAATGCATCTTGAATAGATAATGATTCAGTACTAACCTCAAGTAATGATAATGTCGTTACTTCTTCAAGTTCCTCAATCCTATCTTCTAGTTTTCCAATATCTCTCATAGTATATCTTCTATTATCTGTCAAAGTGACACGAATACTAGCAGGATTGTAAAGATATGGAGGAATAGTAAGTGTAGCCAATTCCATAGAATCGGTGATCAAATTTGGAGCTTGAGGATGTCTTGCTGATTTACCTTTTTGTACAGATAAAACACCATACTCACTCAAATAAATTTTATCAATTCTACCAAGATAATACTCATATCCAAGAAGAGTAGATTCATTAGCAGCAAGTAAAAACTTTGGAGTCTCAGTAAATGCTGATGTTCTTGCATTAAAATCAAATGGTGAATTAGTAACTCCAACAAATTTAGATACTCTTGGTCTGAAGTCCAATGTATCAGTTGCTCTTACACTACCACCAATAAATGGAATATCTTTAGAATATCTATCCTTATCATAACTTAAAACTGTAAATACATCTCCAGTATCATTTGAAGGAACAATATAGAAATCATATACAACTAATAATTGTTTTGATGGTACTGATGAAGTTCTATTTCTATTCAATCTAGAAAAATCATAATATTGTTGTCTTTGACCTTTATCTAAGGTAAAGGAATTTGTAATATTTTGATATTGACCATCTGTTGTACCTTCATTAATTGCTTGAAGATTAGTTCTTATATTTGATTCTTGGAATACAACATCTTCATACTTACTAAATCTTTTCTCATTTAGATACACTATACCCAATCTGTTTGCTCCACCACTAGAAGGTGTAGATCCATTATTAGTAACAACTCTTGCAATTGTATTAGAATTTTTACCAACTACATTTTCACCTATAATTACATTAGTTCCTACAGATGCAGTAGCAGTTAATGTAATAGTATCTAAAGTTGGTGCACTACTATCAAGAGACTCATAAACAGCTAAAACTTTTGATACATCAGGAACATTCAAAGATATTGAATCATCCTGAACTCTTAATCCATAAGCCTCACCATTATAAGTCAATCCATCATTAAGTGTACTTCCTGCACTACTACCAGATCCTTCTAAATTGGATTTATCAACAGTTAATATTTGACTCCTTTCATAATTTTTTATTTTACTTTGAATACCTTGCTTCTTAGCAGTTATACCAATAACTCCATCGCTATCAGTAGCATTTAATGTAGTAAATTGTACCTTCGAACCATCTCCAAGTAACTTGAATGAATCGGAAGTTATAGTTCCAACTCCTGTATTACTTCCATAATGATAGGCATATCTATTTAAATTATAAGCTTCAAAAAATGCTGTAGATATTCCTGAACCTGATCCATCTTTAACATCACTAAAACTAATAGTTGAAGCTGATCCAACGGCATCAATACCAGTTACTTGAGCAGAAAGTCTAAGAACTGAAGATGAAAGATCAACTGATGAAATATTAGAATCAGGAAGTCTTTCATACAAACCTCCTTCAGTATCATTAATTCTAGAACGACCTAACCATGCAAGACAACTACCTAAAGAAGCTGCACCAGTTCCTATATATACACCTGCTACAGTTGGACCAGGATCTCCAAAGGTTGCTGATAATGAATTAGAAGCAATAGCAGTTATTCTTAAATAATATAAGTCACTCGAACCATCTGCAGATTGAGTAGGTTTAACTTTAACTATGTCATTAACTTTAAGACCTGAAAGGACACCTCCAACAGCTGTCATAGTATTACTAGATAGTTGAACGATGGTAATACCATTAGGTAAAGCAGCAGTTTCTAACTGTACATCTGCTGTAAGATTTTGTACGTAAGGAGAAGATGCAGTTTGTTTTACTGATTTAATATCACTACCAGTATAAGCAGCAACTGCAGTAATAGAACGAGGAAGTGTATCAACTCCATTAATAAGAATTTGTTCTCCGACCATAAAGGTACCAGAAGTCTGTCTTAAATAAACAGTTGTACTACCACCACCAGCTGCTGTAGCATATCCACTTGCACCACTATTTTTACCTTTTATAAAATAAGTCTCTTTAACCTCAGTATTTGATACTTCAATATTTAATGTTAATTCAGTATAAGTTTGGATATCATATAGACGAAAATTCCATCTACTACTTGAACCTGAATAGGTACTGTCTTTAGGGGTAACTGAATATACTCTTGCCTTTCCAATAACAGTTCCAGTAGAATTTAATCTATTATACAAATCAACAACTTTTCTATATTGAGGTTGTCCCTTTAAATTATTACAAACTATAAGAGATCCCATTGTAAAAGGAACATTAGCAGAATCTATCTTTTGAACATCTCTTGTTTTGTTTACATCTAAAATACTTACAGAATCTGTTATTACATCATATCCTTTTACATAAGCTTCCCCACCAGAAATACTATAACACATTAAGTCATCTGAAGGAGTATTACCTTCATCAGTATTTTGATCACTGAAGAATAATCCACCATTTCCTAATCTATTATTTAATGAATTAGTAGCAATTATATTAAAAGGTTGGAGGGAATAATTTCCAGATTCTTCAAATGTTCTCTCAGCTAAATAATCCTTAATTAGATTATAATCTGTCTTATTGGTAATTTTTCTAATTTTACCATCTTGAATTCTTAATATCTCAACAAAATTAGTATCATTCTTATCTGATATTTCCTTTTTAACAAGAATTAAAGAAATCTTTAATCTATCTGCTCCTGGAGCAGCATAATTAGTAAATCCTTTTGCATTATCATATAATGAAGGATCATCTTTTGCAGTAATTATTTGTTCATCAACCTGCAATCCAACTCTATATGATGGAGTATTACTATAATGATCTAAAATTATAGTTTGTTTGGAAACATTAACAAAAGTTCCCCTAATAAAATACACACCATCAGCCACAGAAGCAGCAGAACCAGTTGCGGTAGCATCAGTAGATAATAATGTAGCAACTGCAGTTCCAGCATTAATTGTGGTACTACCATAAACTAAATTTTCCTTTACTATCAAAGATTCGCCGTCTATAAATACGGTTCTACTAAGAGTACCAGTATTATATTTTACATAGATGGTTAAATCTTGTACATTATTTGAATCAGGTAAAGCAACAAAATCTACAACAGCCGTTACTCCACTTACTGACCCTTCAACTACTTTACCTAAAAGTTGATCTGTATATAAAGAAATATCAACCCCAAACTGTGTAGCATTAAGTTTTACAGCATCAAATTCATCATCAAATGTAGGAGCACCAGGGATAACTATAGACCCCTCTTTAAACATATGACTACCAAAATCTTCAATCTGATTCTGTAAAATAGACTGTAAATTGGTTAATTCTCTAGCTTGAACTGGAAAACCTGGTTTAAATAAAACTTTGTAAAAATTATTATCCGATTCAAAATCATCATAATATGGGCTAATATTTAAATCTTTTTTCTGTGCCATGGTTCTTTAAAATTCCAGGATGATTTTGATGTCTTCTTTTTGTCTATCATCACGTGTGACTATCTTTCGATTATCAATGTAAATGACATCACCAGTTGTTTTATTTATCTCAGGATCAGCAAGACCTTTTGTAAAGCTAACTCCTAAATTTATTTCTTTAGTTCCTACTGTTGTGGTAATACCAGTAAAATCTTGTATTTGCTCCTCACCAGGACTTCCACCAGCAAAATTGAGAGCTTTAGTCCCTGTTTCAAATGGAATTACTTTAGCATCACTACTAACACCAACATAATCTGTTTGATCAGATGTAGTTTGGTTGTAATATAAAGATCTATCTTGATAATATTTCAAAACTCCAGTATCACTATCATAAGAAGCAACATATGCTTTTGCAACGTCACCATTTGTTTTAGTCTGAGTTATCTTAGTACCTATTATAATAGAAGCACTATCTGTAAAATTATCAGGATCAAATTTAATTGCACCTAAAGAAGAATATTCAGTTCCAGTATATGTTACTCCAATAGATGTTGATGTTGCTGGATTTTTAATAATCCCCACTTGAGCAAATTTTGCATCAGTTGGAAAATCTTTAGTAGAGTCATCAAATCTAGCATAAACCAATACTCTATCAGCTCCCAATTCTTTATAAATGTCATAACCATGACCTCTAGAAGGAGGTATGATAACTATTAATCGTGCAGCATCCGCAGGAATAAAATCTGTTGGTTGAAAGGCTTTTAAATCAATCATTCCATACGTATATCCAGTTCCTCCAGCTGTTATGATTACTGAAGTAACAACTCCATTGGAAGTAGTAACCGATGCTTTTCCTCCTGTTCCATCTCCTAATATATCAACTGTGACAGTTTGATTTATATAATCTTTACCACCATCTGCAATATAAACAGTTTTAATTTGGTTAAAATTAACGCTAGAATCACCAGCTTCTCTAACTTTTTGAATTTGAGAATTAGTTGATGTTTCCCAATTATTAGGAACAACAATATATTCTGTAGAGTCAAATTTTATAATATCACTAGGAGAAATTGAAAATAGATATTTCCAAATATATCCATCATTACTAGATCCCGCCTCTGATGGTTCTAAATCAGTAAAGGTAGGTTCATCTTTAGAGTTACCTGGTTTATAATTATCAGTGCCATCTCCCTCATAACCAGAAGATCCATTATCTAAACACACATAAACATTAAAATCACTATTAACTACATAATAATTTGCATCATACAATCTTCCAGTTTTTGAAACTGGAGCCATATTATTAATACTGTAATCCTGCCTATACATATCGTAAGGAGTATTAGATTTCCAATCAACCTTTCTTATAACTCTTCTAATATTAGTACTATTAACTTTTTTCCCAAAAAGAGAAGTACTTCTATACTGGGTCTCATATTGAAGATTATCTGTCGGTGCTGGAGGACTACTATTCCAAGTATCAGTTCTCCCAAAACCAACAATCGCTGGATCAATACCTGGATTGGAAAGACCTAGAAAAACATAATAAGAATTATTATCAGATAATACCGAATCTACAAAATTACCCGCATTAAATATTCGAAATTGATCTGTTACTATAGCAGACATATTAATAGTTTTTTAGATATTTATAATGTTTGTTAAGATGACTTAATAGCTCCACTATCTCTTATACCTTCATCTCTTCTTTGAAGAGTTGGGAAAGTGGTTAAACCTGAATTTACAGTGTAGTTACTAAGGGCAATTCCTATAGGATTTGTTGCTCTGGTAAGTGACCCACTCTTCTGAAATAATTTACCCCAAGAGAATGCTCCTACAGGAGAATATTTTTCTCCACTAGTACTCAATCCACTAAGACCAGTTTCGGAAGCAATATTACATGTAATAATTCCCAAGGTACTAGTAACTGCAGGATCATAAACCAATCTGTAGATGTTATCTAAGAATGTTGTACCAATTCCAACTGCACCATTACCTGATTCGTATACTGAAGTTACTCCAGTTCCGATTGAAGTATTAAAAATAGAAATTGGATAACCAGCTTTTAAAGTTTGATTAGTCCAATTAAGTGTAGACGAATCTAGATGGAATTTAAGTGCTAAAGCAGTTCCTATACCAGCAGTAGTACCAATACCAGTTATAATTCCAGTAAATCCTTGAACACTACTAATACCAGTAACAGTCTCTGTTTTATAAGTTGGAGATGGTGCTATAACTAATGGTGCATTAGTATTAGTATATCCAAATCCTGGATTAACAATCTCAGTTGCTGTAATAGTGCCATTAGATATTGTTGCTGTTGCTGTTGCTGTTGTTCCAAAACCCACTAGACCATTTGCTTGAATATAACTACCAATACCAACTGTAGGTATTCCAACGGAAACTGAAGTTGTTGATCCAACGTATCCAGAACCACCACTAACAATAGTTAGAGAACTAATAGTACCAGCAGTAGAAACATTTGCTGTTAAATCAGCAGCAATAGGTGTAGTGCTCTTATCAACAATAAGTGCAGAGGCATTTTCAAGGAATGGTGCATCGTAACCAAATAAATCCACATTATCCACAAAGATTTCACTAGTATCACTAGTTGAGAATCCACTAATAACTTTTGCTGTTGGGAAAATTAATGCTTCTATACTTTCTCTAGTCTTGTAAATTATATTTCCATTAACTCTCTTATCTTTCTTCTGTCTAGTCCAATTTAAAGATTTCTCTTCTGTGGTAATTCCTGGACCACCATAGATATTAGTTTCTAGAGTATTTGAATTAAAGATTGATGATACTGTTCTTTCATTTTGATCAATATTATTAGATATTCCCATTAATTGAACATCATCACCTGTTTCAATTTGTGGTTTTATGGTAGTAACTAACTCAGTATCACTTTGTGATGATCCCCTATAGAAATAGATTGAAACATCATCCTCAGCTGAAGGTGGTTCTGTAAATACAAATGATGTTCCTCCATTAAATTTGTATGCTACTCCTGGTTCTTGCACAACTCCATTTATAATAATCAATAAACAATTTTCAAGATTGATAAAGTTATAACCACTTCCAGTATCAACTTCAAAACTTAGAAGATCTCCATCATACTTTAATTGGAATCTTCTTCTACCACCATCTTGTAGATCCTTAATATCATCCATATAATCAAGTTGTCCAAATTGCCAAGCAGAGAAAGCATCATGGAATGTATCCAATACTTCAAATTCAGCAGTTCTTATAGGACTGGAAAGACCTAAACCAGTTACTAATCCAACTGGTGTGAATACATCACCACGCTTAAATCCATATCCATTTCTCGCAATCTCCCATTCAGTTACTCCAAATTGAGTAGTGATACCTAAAGTTGCTACTCCAACATCAATTGGTGCTACATTACAGTTAAGAAGTAAACCAGTGCCTGTATCAGTTGTATTACCAACACCTAATCTAGAAACGCCAGTAACTTCTAAGCCTGCGTAGGAGGGTTCAGGAATGTTTAATTGTGGATTAGCATAATTCGTACCTGGACCAGTAATTGTAAAGGCCAAAGTACCTCCAGCACCGACTGCGGTAGTAACTATGGCACCAGAACCAACACTAGATCCCACATTAACAGTAATTGTATTTGTTGTTGTATTAGTAATTGCTGTTTGTATTCCAGAAACAGGATCAGTTGTTCTTGGATAAGAATGATAACTATTGTATTCATCCTTTGAGCATGTAAATACTAAAGAATTATCATCTATTTGAATTGTATTGGAAATAGTTAATCCATGTGAAGGAATTGTTAATACTAAAACACCAGTACCTCCATCATAACTAGCGTTTGATACTGTATGAGTTGCAGTTGTATTATCAGTAATAGAACCAACACCAGCACTAACAAATCTATGAGTAAATGGATGATCAGTTACTCCAATAGAAACTGATCCCCTATATCCTGACCCAAAAGTAGCATTAGCATAATATGTTACAACACTACCACCACCAACATAAGTATGGGGTATAGTACTTGTTCCTACGTTTGTTGTAAATCTACGTAATCCATTATTTGAACTTCCAACATTAACAGTAAGAGTCTTTGCAGTTGCATTAGAAACAGTCAATCCAGTTCCAGAAGCAGGATCAGTTGATCTAGGATAACTATGTTGTGTGGCATATTCATCTCTACTACATGTAAATATTATTGAATTATTAGCAATTGTAATATTAGCACCATTACTTATTCCATGAGCACTAGCGAATGTTAACACTAAATCTCCACTCAAAGAATCATAAGTTGCTGTAGTTGGTTGTAATGATCCATTAACAGCAGTAGAAGTAGCACTTACAAAGGTATGCTTATAAAGAGTAGGTGCAGTATTAAATATAGGATAAGATTTGTCAGTATTCCCTGCACCAATTGCAGCTTCAGGGAATATAGTCGTTGTTACTCCAGCATGAGCAGTAGCACAAGTAAATTCCAAACCTACTAATTTAATTTGATCTACAATTCTAAGTTCAAAATTATTTGATTCGGTTGTAGCTATATCCAATCTACCAGTTATATGATTATAAGTTGCTGTACTAATTCCAAAAGCAGGTCCAGTCGTAGCAACACCAACAACACTTGTAATTGATCCACCAGCACCAACTTCCAGATAACCTATTGCACCATCAAGAGGGGCATATCCCAAACCTGGAGTTGAACCTAAAGAAACTATAACACCACCTCTTGGTAACTGATTTTGATTAATATCAGATGGATTGATAAATATCTCATTTTCAGTTACACTACTAATACCTGTGAATGTAATATTTGTAGATAATCCAGTTGGTTCTTTAATTATGAAATTGTTTGAAGGATTGTTTGGTGCAGTTGGTCTTTGATAAATTCCATTTATAATGACAAGTCCATTACCACCAGTAGTTCCCATACCAACAATTCCAGATCCATCAACTTTCAAATCGAAAGTCTGACCTATACCAGTAAATTCATGGGAAATATCATCATATATTTGGTTAGTATCATAATTATCTCTTAGGAATACCCTACCATTAAATTCTGATCTTGGGAATTCTAAATTACTCTCAGTTTTAGATATTTGAGGATTTCCTCTGGGAGAATCTATAAAATGTATATTGTTTCCAACAATATTATATGATCCCTTATATAACTGAGCAATTGAAGTATTTGAATGTGCTGTAACTCCTGTGCCTAGAATTCCTCTTTCCACAGTAACAATAGTAGTAGTTCCAATACCAGCAAGAACTGGACCGTAAACCTCAGTACCCACACCAACCTCAATAACCTTAACAAATTCATCACCAATCTTTAAAACATCTTCAAGAGAAATGGATGATATACCACTTAGAGAAAATGTAGTTGATGTGGTACCAATACCAGTACCACCTAAAACAGATTCAATATTATTCTGCAATGTATGTGATACAGGACTATATGATATTGGTGATTGAATTATATTATCAAGAGTAATAATATTTTTTGTATTAGCTAAACTCATAGAAAATTCATGATCATTTCCTTCACCCACACCAACAAAGGTAACTGCAGTTCCTGCATTTGCCAAAGATTTTGTCGTCGCAATATAGAAATTATCAGCATCCTCTCTAATAGCAAAAACAGTTGAAGGTAATTCATCTACTCCCTGAGCACTCTCATACTGCATAGCAGTTGAACCAACACCAACAAATGTAGAACCTGGTTTGTAAACTAGAGGTTCACCAGTCCTAAAGAAATGGTCTGCAATACTGAATTTTCCAGTTGTAGGATTTAATATAGTAGAATCACTAGGATTAAAGTCTTTTGCAAATATTTTAAGACTATCTACTGTTAATGGGAAACTAGTTCTATTAACTCTTCTACCATCAATAGCATTATATGAGTGTCCCTCAAATGACTCGGTTATTTTTCCATAAGTTAAATCTACAATATCAGGTAAGTTGTCAAAATCCATGCCTGAGTACATACCTAAAGTTAATGAAGATACCTCAATATTATCCGATGCAAACTCAACATTAGGATAAAATTTCATTACAAAATTAGAAGAAACGTATTCTCCCCCAAAAGTTCCAATTCCAAGTTTTGTATCAAGTACAGAAGTACTTCCAGCAGAAAGATAAGGGCCTTGCTGCAAATATACATCAGTAGTATTGTGATTCATCACAATTTGATGTAATGCTTTTGTTGATCCAACACTAACCTCAACTACAGACTTAACTGAATTAAAGAGAGAACTATTAAAACCTACTACATTTCTTGTCCCAGAAGTGTAACTGTAATCAGATTGATAAAGAGCAGATCTTTCTGATCCATCTGGTTGATTAGGTGCTTTAAATCTATATGTACCAATTCCAACACTAGTTGTACCAAATCCAACAATATTAGATTTAATTTCAATTTCATCAGTTAAACTATTTTCAAAATCTAAAGAGAAAATATTACCAGTAATATTTCCACTAAAAGACCCTAACAATAAATCAGAATATCCATTCCTCTCACTATTATCAACATAAGCTTGAGACATATATGTATTTGTACCATCATGAGTGACATATATGTCAACATAATTCATTTCATTTGTTGTTCTATTAAGTAATTGATTACTTGTATAGAAAGAATTATAAGCAGTTGCAATCCCTGAAATAATAGAAGTAGTCGTTACTCCTGATGTCAGACTGGTAGTAGCAATACCAACCGATCCAACCTTATCAACAAATCCTATAGTATTAGTTCCTATACCAGTACCAACATTAAACTCTGTTTTAATTAATTTTAAATCATAGTCATAATCATATGGATTAGGTAAAGGAGTGAATCTTACATACTTTAAACCATCTACTTCACCAATACTAAATTCCCCAATATAGTTACTATCATTAATATTTTGCTTATCTATTAAAGTTATATCACTTCCACTATTCATTACAATCAATTCTGATGTTTGAATATCAGTACCATCTAAATTAGTAACTCTAATGAATAAATTTTGATATGGTGTATTAGATTGCAATTCTACCATATCTAAAAATTCACTAGGTTCTCCATTCAAATTTGAGAATAGTTTATTAATATCATCAAGAACTAAAACTTCATTACTTTTTACTTTAAAGTAATCACTAAGAGTCTTATTTTCAAATTCTATAAGTGTTGAGAACTTTCCATCTGCAGTTCCATCAGTTGCTTTATCATAATCGTAAATAGTATCTACACGATTATATCCGAGTAAATCCTGAATAGTTTCAGTAAAGTCTGCACTACCAATTCCAATTCTCTTTCCAAGAGTAGCATCATATGGACCTACAGCTGTTGATGTTGATCTAATTCCAACATCTGCAAAATGTTTCAAACCACTAGTATGAAGCATTGCACTTATAGGACTTCTCAATTCATTAAATCCCTTAGTACTTTGAATACTATAAGATAGATTTTGATAATAATCATTATCAGGTGTTACCTGACTATCTACACTTAACTTTCCTATTTCATTTGACCATCCAATATCCTTTTTAACCGAGAAATTGACAATATATTTTCCATCATACTCTGAAATTGAATCAACAGTTGCTAAAGTACCAGAATCTTTTCCTAGAATTCTATCACCCTTAACTAAGATATCAGTTCCAGTAACTTTAATAAAATCACTTCCAGTTTTTGAAACATATAAATCCAGTACAATAGAATCTCTAATTAATATTTCACCATCAATAAACAAATCAGGTTTTTGAGTAACTACAAAAGTAGGATATTTCTCCTCATGAATAATAGAAGCACTAGCACTTTGATTAGTCTTTGCAATTCCAGTATTAGTACTTACACCAGTAGCATCAATACTTACTCGGAAATTAACTCCATTATTTTCAGAAGGATTTTCTGGTAATGGAGCACCACCACTAACAACCTCAGAAACTACAGCAAATTCATATCCCCAATCAGAAGAATTAAATCCAGATCCAGCTGTACCAACCTTTTCAATACCTTCTGTATAAACTTTATCATTAACATTAAAGGGGTAGGTAGAAAATCCTGCTGAAGGAGTTGTTATCCAACACGTAAATATACCAGTTGCATTAGATTGCACACTTACAATACCAACACCATTATCATTATTAATTGACACTAATCTTACAGGTTCATCAGGAAGTCCACTTGGAGAATCTATTATATTAACAGAACTGATAGCACTACCAGTTAACTCTGCTTCAAGGAATCCATTATTAATTTCTTGCCCTGTAGTTGAATTAACAACTTTAATATTAGGTGCATTTATATAATCTACACCACCATTAGTAATTGTAATAACTCCTATAGTATTGGAATTGTTAATAACAACAAGAGGTGATATAAATGCTTCTGGTCGTAAAGTAGAATCTGATGAATATTCAAATCCTTCATTAATAATTCTTATTTCCTTAGCATTACCAATTTCTGTTGAACTAGGAATAACATATGCACCTTCACCTAAAGTTGATGAAGATCCAACAAAACTAGGTAATCTCTTATATCCAGAACCTGCTGAAAGAATATTAACATTTTCAATTCCTCCTTTAGAAGTTAATGAAGTAGTAGTATATTTTAAAACGTTACATTGACTAGATTCATAAGAAAGTACTTCTGGATTATCTTCTAAGGTTATATTAAACGAAGAAGTGGCAACAGAAACAATATCATAACTTTTATTGTAATGACTATCAGTAAATACTATTTCTGAATAATTTGGAACCGTTGTATCAGATGTGCTAATAAATCCAGATTTTTGAATATTATAATATAATGTTCTTGGTAATGCAGTGCTATATCCAACAGTAAGATTAGAATCAATTACACTAGCTCCAACACCTACAGTTCCAACCTCAGTTATATTGAATGTATCAGATTGAATAGATGTGAATTCATTTTTAAATTCTTTATCATAATATAACTTAAACTTATAATCAGATAACGAAGAGTGAGTTAAATCAAATACTAAACTATTTGTATTAACAACTTCAATTGTAGGATTAATTCTAGAGAATTTGTGTGTAGCAGTTGGATTATTTGTAAAATTAACATATACAGGAGGAACTCCAGTAGCATCAATATTAGTTTTACATAACTGGAATGTATTAACATCAATTACATATGTAAAATAGGTTCCTTCCGATAAACCACTAGGATAAGTTCCACTAATAACTTCATAGTAAACTTTATCTCCAGTATCAAACCTATGATTTGTAATAGTGAAGGAATCTGCTGTAGTACTAACTCCACTATTAGTGACTTGTACAGGATCAAGTAATAGATATCCTGTTGTTGTTTGTCTCTCTACCTTAACTGGAGTTGTTGTTCCTAAACCCACATTTAAGTCTGGTTCAATAGTTAAAACTACTTTATCTCCAACTTCTAAATCATGAGCCGTTGATAATGCAACAGTTGTATTAAATTGATCTATTCTACCAGTTTCCTGAGTATAATTACTTGCAAAGAAATAATCATTAATATTAGTACCATTACCACGGAAAAATACATCATTAAAATCCCCACTTGTGGTACCTATACCCGTTTTTATACCAATAGTATTATTTGTAGCGTTAGTAACATATACAGTAGATGGCATACTGAATGTTCCACCACCTGCAGTATCTGAAACTGGAATAGCACTTCCACCACCTGTAGAGAATGTTAGTTCTTGACTATTCTTAAATGGATGATCTTCCAAATAAATCCGTTTAGTTGGAACATCTCTAGTAATTCCAATTCCAGCAAAAGTAAAAGTAATAGGTATAGAAATTCCTGGCGTAACTCCTACTCCAATAGTTTTATGAGGATTAAAATAGAATCTCTCAGTTGGTTGAGAATCAAAATATTCAATAGATTTCTTAATAGTAAATGAATCAGGTACGAAGGTAATTGGAGATGATGCAACATGAGAAACTCCTCCAGAACCTCTTTGTACTCTTAAAACATTCTCATTTTTGAATATATTCAATAATCTTAAAGATTCTGCACCAATTCTTAAAGTACTACCTACAGAAACATTTGTTGGAATATCCGAAACAAATATATCCGTAGACATTCCTATAGTTCCAGAATTTAAATTCTGACTTAAAACTGCAGTTAATGAACTAACACCAATAGTATAAGGTCCATTTAAAGGAGCTAAAGTGGTACTAAATCCCGAAACCACAACATTATCTTTATCTTCCCAATCATGACTGGGGAAAACAGTAACCTTTACAGTACTTGCATCAACCCAACTGAATACCTTATTAGTATAAGATGATGTACCTGTGCTGACATTTAAAATATCAATACCTTTTAGTGATGAAACCTTTCCACTTAACCCACCACCAAACGTATCATTATCATCAAATGTCAATGAATCACCAATTTCATAATTTTTTCCTGAATTTATAATATTTAATTTATCTACTGATCCAGATGTAACAGATTCTATCTTAACTTTTTGTCTTTCAATCTCATTAGTCTCAATTATAAAGTCATTATCAACGTTTTTGTCCGAAATTCTATATGGAAAAGTATTTCTTATCAGATTTGAATCCTTAAAATCAAATCCTTGAGTAAGATTTTGATTTACTGGAGTAGATCTATAAGAATTTCCAATAAAATAAGGGAATTCTGGTTCATTATTATCCGAATCAGACTTTATAGTTGCAAAATATGCATAAACACCCTCTGGAAACTCAGGTGTTTTGCCAAATCTACCATTATTTCTGTCTAAATCTCCAGAATTTGTAAATTTATAGTCTTCTACAAAGTAACCATCACTAAACCCTGTTGGTCTATCCTCAACATTAGATATATCTAAGGTATATCCAGAAACTAAACGTCGTGGATGAGTTGAAAAACCAGCATTAGTGTATCCATATGGACCATATATTGGATTTCCATCATAAGCCCATCCAATAATCTTAGAAACTTGAGTATTTCCAAACCCTACTTCATTAAAGGATTTTCTATAAGGTTCTCCATATGCACAAAGTGTATAATGTAAAGTTCCATTTATACCTTCTGAAAGGATAGATTCAGATGTATTAGATTCTAACTTATAATTATTAGATGCACTTCCTGGATAGTCTTTATATTTTTCTCTTAAATTAACAGTTAAATGTCTAACTTTAACATCCAAAGTTGCATTTCTTCCTGCCGAAACAACATTAATAGACGTATCTAGGTGAGAATATCCAATTCCAGCATTAACAACTATAACATCACTTATTCTACCATCTGTAATAACAGGTCTTAACTTAGCTCCTGTCCCCTTACCAGAACTATCTATTACTTGTAAGGTAGGAATTGAGAAATATTCTACACCACCATATTGAATATTGACCTGATTTACCTTTCCATTAACAAAAATGGGTTTTAGATTTCCATCTTTACCATTTTTTATAGAAATTACTGGTTTTTTCTCAAAATTCAATATATTTGAACCATATCCTGTTCCAGATTCATACAAATAAGTGTCAATAATGCTACCTCGAACGGAAGGAGTCAATACCATCTCTTCGGCTACCTGACTAGTTGTACCAAATCCAACAGGAGTATATTTTAAAGAGACTGAAATGTCTGGATAAGCAAAATATTGATAACCTTCACCCTTATTTGCAAAATTAACAACATCTTTTCTTTCATAATTGCCTGTTATTGTACCACCAACACCAGCATTAGATAATTGGAACGTATTATTGTCTATTTTATTGATAAAATACTGATTTTCGGTAGAAAGACCTGATATTGCACTTGTTTGGAAGGTATAGTTAACCAAATCTCCATCTTCAAATCCATGATTTTTGAAATTAAGCGTATTATATACAGTTGATACTCCAACAGATGCATTTAAACGTAATTTTCTATTGGTAAACGTACCACCATCAACAACTCTAACCCCAACAACAGTCTTTTGATTGGGTAAGGTGGCAAAATTATGAATACCAGCAGATACTCGTCCATTAAAGGACACTTGATTTATGTTAAGTTCAGCATCTTTTCTTGATTCATACAATCTAAGTGTTTTTGTATCAATTACATTTACAAAATAACTAGCATTGTTAGATAATGATGTATTACCTACACCAATAGTAATAGAACTATTGCCTGTACCAACTTTATAAATTACTTCTTCTAAATTTGAGAAAGTATGATCTTTATCAAAAGTAATAGTATTAGTAGTTGTATTAATACCACCACCAAAAACTATAGTTCTTCCATCAAAACTAACTTCTCTACTTCTAGGAATTACTATTGGATCCAATACAGCATTTCCATTTCCACCACTAGCAGTAATAGATATTACTTTTTGAACATCATATCCTTGAGGATCTACCAAAACATCTGTAATAGATCCTTTAAGAACTGCTTGTGATATAGCAGTAGTACCAACACTAGCAGATATTTCTATTTTAGGGGGATTAATTACATCATAGTCATCACCTTCACCTAAAACATCTATAGATGTTAATGGACCATAGTAAATTTTATCAGTACCCTTATAATTACTAATTTCTATACCATTAATTAATACCCCAGTAGTACCTGGTTTCGTTTCAACTTGATCTCCACTATCAATATTAGTATTAATTGGGAATTTTCTTAATATTTTTTGAGGTCCAATTATATTTCTTTGTTGTGAAGCTAAAGTAAATTGATGACCAGTATCAGAAAGTTCTCTACCAATAATATTTAATTTTATATAATCATCATTATTGACTAATGCTCTATTATTATATAATTTAATTCTCTTTCCACCATCTTCCTCAGATATACCTACAAAATAATTTCCAGTATCTAACCCAACATAAGTTCCAAAAGTGCTTGTGCCTGTATACTCATAATAAATTTCATCACCACTAACAAATGGAACTTCATTCTTAAATTGAATTTCTTTATAATTAAGATCACCTAAAATACCTGTTAATCCTGCAGCCACAACACTCTGAAGACGAGTATCTATATTAATCCTATAATTTGTTGCAATACCACTTATATTACCTGAAGGGAGGGAATTAGAAGCAATATAAAATTCCTCAGTACCACCAATGTATAAATTTTGTACATCTGAAATAATATTTGGAGATGATAATGGAACATTATTACTAATAGGACTGGAAAGTTTTCTTCTAAGATCCAAATTCCCCGTTATACCATCTGGTATTTTTGGTGAAATATTAATTTCATCACATTTTGTATCCCACCAGATATTTTTATTTTCTCCTACAACCTCAGTTACAGAAACAATAGATGTATCACCTACAACAACGTTATTAGACCCTCTTCTAAGTACTTCTACATAGTCACCAAGTTTCAAACTTGATCTATCAATATCAGCAAAGAATTTAAGAGTAGTATCTCCTCCTGTACCTTCATCTACTTTATATCTTACACTTGTATTGTATATCCATGAATTAGATAAAATTTGTTTATATGTTCTATCTCTTGAAGGATTTTTAATCAAATCTCCCAAATTCTTAACAGAAATAATTTGATTCTCATCAATATCTACACTCTTTGATACTTGTTCAAATTTTGCTAATACTCCCGTTAATCTTAATTCAACTTTTTTATTTACATCCCCATTTGCATAACCAAAATAGATATCATCATTTCTAATAGTATCTGCACTCTGAATCGGATCATCTATTCCACTACATCCAAAGAATTGATTAAGACTCTTATGAGTGTAATTGATATCTGTGTTGATTCCAGTAATAATTGTTCCTGTTGCACCAAAACCTATTGTAGAATCAACAGAAATTACTGATGCACCAACAGCAACTGTTTCTGTACATTTTGATGCTGGAGTAATTGAAAAGGTTCCTTGTATTGATGTTTCCTTATCATTAGGACCAAGAAATAAAGAAATTTTAAAATACTGCTGATTAGTAGTTAAAGCTACTCCAACTCTAGTAAATGGTTCAACCTCTGATATAGATGCATTAGTAGTTACATCATTAAGTTTGTAGATAGTTTGTCCAATTAAATCCTTTGGAGCTCCAGAAATTGCTTCTGCTATTATTACCTCTCTTCTAACATATTCTGCAGAGGATGGTTTAATCAAATAATCTTCTAGATTTATGATTTTAGGAGTTTCTCCATAAAGTACATTAAATAGAATTCTAAATGATTCGGGAGTTCCTTTTGATTCATATAATGATCTTGCTTCTTTTATAAAATTACCAGCATTAACACCATCTTTAAAATCTACTCCATCTATTCCTGGAAGAAGAGTAAATTTTAATTTCTTATAGAATTCTTTAAGAAATAAAGCACTTAAATTTTCAACATTTTCACCCCCATCATGAGAAGATATTTCAGATGTTGAAAAGACTAATTCTTCTTCATTAAGTTCTGCATGGTAACTTGTAATACCACTAAATCCACGGATACATCCTGTAAATGTGTTGGTGGTAAGACCAGTATATGTAATAATCTCATCATTAATTTTCAATAAACCATAATGATTTGGAAACCCTTTAGTATTATCAACCGTAACAGTAGTACTTTCTGTAGTAATACCAGCAGAAAGAGTAGTAGTTCCTTTAACTATATCAGATGTTAAATTATCAACTTTTAAATATTGATCCAAATTATCCGATATATCAATCGGACCTCCTTGATATTCTTGTGAAACATAATACTGTTTAAAGAAATCAACAGAATTGGGACTTTCACTCAATAAAAATTCAGGAAGCTGACTGTCAATAATTTGTTGAACTTTGACCTTTGAGTCAAAACCAGTTTCTATCATACTACTCTTACTCTCTTATTAATTGTCCGTTTAAATAACTGGATGTGTAGAAATCATTAACAAATGTAGTTCCTGTAATTTCATCACCAGAACTAATCACATCCCTAACCATATTTATTTTACTTTTTGAAAGACTAAAATCAAGATACAATTCCTTAAGACCAACAACATCATTTGATTCTGGAATTGCTTGTATTTCAACCACTTCAGTCCCATTAACTGTTCTAGTAATATTCACAGTATCAATCATAATTTCACCTTTAAGATAATCAACAGTTCCTGCAGATGGTGCAATAACTTTATATTCACCCTCTTCTGTAATTTCTATGAATGCTAAAACTCCCGTTTTTAGATCTTCATTAGGAATATCTGTAATGTATACTGGTGTTGTATTATTAGAAACATAGAAACCACTTGATTTTATGTTCAATCCCTTTGCCCTTACATGGAAACGATTACCATAACATAACTCATATTGTGCAAATTGATTAAAGACCGCCTTCAAGTCCCTTCTGATAATCACTCTGGTGATGTTAGAGGTAATAGAAGTATCAGTTTGATCAATAACTTGTTGAACTTTACTATATTTAAACCTTCCACCAAATTTATTCATATCAATAGAATCAGAATAGGTCTTTAAAGAATTGATAACTTGTGTTTTTAAAGATTCTATATTTGAAACTTTATTATTATCATAGTAAACTGATGAAACAACCTCCACATATAACAACTTAAGATCTTCTATCCTCTGATTAATACCAGATACAGTATATTGTTTCAATTGGGATAAAATTCTAGATTTATTAAAATCTGAAACAAAAGTTCCATTTTTGGGTTTTATACTGATAAGTACATTTCCAAATTCAGGAGGATCCAACTCTTCACCACCTACAACAGCAACTGACTCTGTTTCAGGATATATTTTCTTAATAATTGCCTCATAATCTCTTGGTGTTACTGCTCTATATTGTGAAGAATATATTCTAGGAGCATAATACTTAATAGAATCTATAGATTCTATATCTGAACCATTCTGTGATATTTGATTTGTTATTATATTTGGAATTCCATTTAAAGTTTGTGGTATTTCAGTATCACTTTGTGTATTAAGTTGTATTATTTTTCCTGCAAATTGAAGACTATTATTCTTTCCAATACCATTTCCTTCTTTTCCATCAGTTGTGATGTATTGAACGGTAATAATATCTGAATTATTTAATTTTTTACCAATAAATCCATCACCAAAAAGTAATTCATATCTTTGATCTTGTACTTCTTGTATTAAATAAATCGGTGATGAAGAATCTATGTTTAAAATATTCTCAACTAATGAATATTCACTACCTAATCCACTCTCATTTGAACCTTTAACATATACCTTAATGGTAGATGTATCAATAAATTTATTGTTTAATATAAATCTTTGATCTAAAGAAGTATTTACGTTAAATATTGAAGTTAAAAATGTTCCTTCCTTAACTTCAATATTTTCAAAGGAAGCAATATAATTTACCGTTCCATCAGCTACTTTTTTTACCGTAACTGGTGCTGATATATTTTCTGAAGTTGAAAGAACATAATTGGTTTCATTAGCATCTCCAATACATGCTAACCCTGCTTTTAGGGTTGCAACAGTGAAATCATTATCTTCATCAATACTACTACCAAAGTTTGCTGTAAACGATATACGGGCGGTTGCAGCAGTCTTTGAACGTGGAACATATCCAATATTACGTGCTAATGAGACTACATTTTCTCTAATGGTTGCAGAATCTAAAAAAGATTCATTCACAATCATATTTGAGTTAAATGCAGTAATATAGGTATTATAAGCGAGCGTATCTATTAATATTGAAAAATTAGACCCCTCAAAGTCAAAATCCGTAAATGTGGAATTTGCACGGAGATAATCTTTGATGGAAGTCTTTATCTGATCAAAATCAAGATTTGTAAATTTAGTAAAAGGCATTTTATCTAGTTGCCTCTAAGAGGAAAGAAAATTCTTGGGTAGGAAATTGCTGTCCAATAATATCAAACGTAACAGTAGCTTCAAATGTATTTTCATCTGGTCGAGGATCGACTAAAACTCTTACGTTATTAACTCTTGGTTCGAAATTATCAATTGCAATTTCAATCTGAGCTTGAATATTAGATGCAGTACCAAAATCAATAAAGTTAAATAAACTTTTATGTATATCTGATCCTAATTGTGGATTAAAGAATTTCTCAGTTGGTATCGTCTGTACAATATTACGTATTGATTTACGAACAGCATCTTCATTCTTAAGAACCTTCAAATCATTTGTCACAGGATGAGGAACAAAGGATAGGGTAATATCTTTAAATGATCGTGATATCCTTGTAATCGCCATTATAAACAGGAGGTTTGTCTTTATTTATACCTCTTGTTTTTACTTTTATTAACAATGGATTTCTTTTAGGCGATTATGATGCTTTACATATCCCCTATCTCTTCCTGAACCACCTACAGGAGGATGGTATTCTTCCCATGTCGTTCTCTTCCAACACCTTTCTTGTTTGTTACGAATGTAATAACCATATGGTCTATCATCATCCCAACCAAGCAGGTCATTCCATGTTAAAGCTTGTGCAGTGCTGGTAGTGAATAATAATAAAAAAGGAATCAAATACTTCATATACTTTTTTTGATGTACTAATATTATACTATATTCTATTAATTTTAAATCATTAAAAAGGACAGTTCATAGACTGTCCATTCTTAATTATTTACCTTGACCCCGTTTTCTCTTACGAGCCGAGTTACGAGATGTTGCCGAATATTTTGTGTGCTTCCCATTTCCCTGACGAGTCTTCTTCGGGGGTGATTGTATAAAGTCTCCACCACTAAGACCACCTGTTGCTTTAGCCATTAATTGTCCTCATAAATTTCAGTTTTAATTGTGTCTGGATGAGGAGCACCTGTCTGATAGAATTCTATTGACA
>Ga0163179_10000563_pt1 | contig 26630 bp, 19 predicted proteins | sample AtlANTMetagenome_FD_109643 | JGI IMG/M metagenome (GOLD analysis project Ga0163179, IMG submission 109643) | Marine eukaryotic phytoplankton communities from the Atlantic Ocean - Atlantic ANT 2 Metagenome | ecosystem: Environmental > Aquatic > Marine > Oceanic | place: North Atlantic Ocean...
CCAACCATCTCGCCCGAAGCGGGGTCGAGGCCAATCTGGCCTGCTGAGAACACGAAACCACCAGCGCACACTGCTTGCGAGTAGGGTCCAATTGCTGCGGGTGCACGGTCTGTCTGAATGATGCGAGAAGTCACTCTTCCTCCGGGGGATGATAAACGCCTACGTAAGGCAGGTTTCTAAAATAGCCGCCAAGATCGAGGCCGTATCCCACAACAAAGTGTCCCGGAATAGTGAAGCCGGCATAGTCCACCTTCAACTCCAGCCCCTCGTGGCGTCCACTAGGCTTATCGAGCAAGGTAGCAATAGCAAGACTGGCGGGCCTCCTTGTGGCGAAGAGTTCATAGAGGTGACTCAAGGTAAGCCCCGTATCAACGATATCTTCGACGATAAGCACATGCTTGTCGGCAATGGGGTGGGTCAAGTCCTTAACCAGACGCACTGCACCGCTACTCTGCATGCCGCCGTTGTAGGATGAAAGCTCAAGAAAATCGATCTGCACAGGCACTGTAATCGCGCGCATCAGGTCGCTAAGGAAGGGCACCGAGCCCTTCAAAATGCCAACCATCGTCAGGTCCTTGCCTGCATATCGTGTCGAGATCTCAGCACCCAGTTCGCTAATGCGCTGGTTGAGCTGTTCTCCTGAGATTAGCTCTTCAACCCGGCTGATTTCGGGGATCATTCCTGCTCCTATACGTCGCTTTTTGCTGTACCAACCCACTCTAGGTCATGGTGGGCTGAAGAGTCGGGGATTGTAACAAACCCCCAGCACTTCTCCTCGCCTAGTAAAGGAGCCTGTCTCTCAGGATGAGCAGGTTGTCCCTGGCAGCCTCGAAGCCCGGTTCCTCAGCGACGACATCACGGTACAGTTGGGCGGCCTCTATGACGGCAGAAGGCAGCTCCTCGTGGTGTTCGCGCAGACCAAAGCGAGGGCTACAGTGGCACTCACACTGCCCAAAGCATCGGTAGCGACCACTTGCCCGCTCGTTGGCCGCAAAGACCTTGCCTAGAGCACTCTCTGGGTCTCCTTCTCGAACAGAATGGCTGGCGTCGCCGTGCCTATCGCTGGTCAAAAAGGTGACGTCGAAATTGACTCCGACCCAGTCATCAAGGTTCGGGAGGTCTGTCAGGCGAGACCGACGCTGCTCCTGGAATCTCGACAGGGCACGCTCGGCGCTCTCAACCTGCCCCGACAAGGACAAGACCTCACTGATCCGTTCAGCGAGCAGGTGTCCGATGAGCACATTGCCACGTGGGTTGTAGTGACAGTAATCAAGAAAAGTCTCATAACCTGGCAGACCACTGGGGCTGTGGCTGATGACCGCAGTGGCGAGATCAAAGCTCTCGACTCCCAGTTGGCTGGCCCTCGACAGGAGTCGCTCGTTAATCGGCGGATCGGCTCGATAGTAGTACGCATCCAATAAACAACGTTCGTGCTCAATACGCGCTGACTCCATGTCTCCTGCATAGAAGAACAGATTCGCGACTGGACAGGTGTCCGTGCCCATCTGTCGGTGGCGCTCGTTGCGCCAGGATTCAATCCAAGGACTGACCTTTACCAAAGCCGTCTCGCTGCCCAAGAGCACCCGTAGAGCCCAGGCATAGAGCAATTGCGTCTCGGAAGTCCATTCCATGCCGCTGCCTTGATCGGCACGACTAGCACCAAGATCAAGGTCAGCAATGACCCTGCGAAGGTGGGTCTCAGCCTCTTCCATGCGGCCCTGGCGCTGTAAGAAGATGCCCAGTAAGAGATGCGCAGCCAGCTCCTCAGGGTGCTCGCTCAGTCGCTGCCTCATGGCCTCGGCACCCTGCTCAGGGGCTTCGAAATAATAGGCCCAATGCGCTGTTCTGTAGGCTTCGTCCCTAAAGAGCGGAGGGCTGATGAAGAACCATTCGTGCTCACTGCTGTTGTAACGCAAGTTCACAGGCACCGTAGACACCAGCAGCTGTGCGCCCACCGACCGCGCCGTGTCCTGAAGCGAGGAAAGGGTTCCATTCAGACGCTCTAAAGCGAATCGATTGATCTTGTCCTGATGCTTTATCTTGTCGCGCCCGGGCATGACCTGGTCGTCCCCAGAGATCACTCCAGGAAGCTCCGCAATGACGCTGCTGCCCGCGACCACCGGCGATTCTACAGCGCGCAGCAAGCGCACTAAGGCTGACCTCGCCGACAGGAAGCGAAGCAGCGGGTGCTCGATACTGGTTCCCACAGCAGCCAACTCACCCGCTGCAGGGCCGATGCGGGTCAGTCGATCCACTTCCGCCTCGTCATCCTGACGAGCGTAGACCGCTGCGGCGACGTCCAGACGCTCGTTGTTCCCCATCACGGTCACCACCAGATCGGGCTGCAGGCGAGCAGCAACCTGCTCAAAAACCCAGGCCAGCTGCGCACTGCCAAAGCCGGTTCTCGAGAGGTTCAGTACTCGGATCTTCTTGTCTGGCGCGGCTTCTCGAAGGAGTCGCTCTACGATGCCGACAGCAGTCGCACTGGCTGGAAGTCCCCAGCCCCCCAGCGCGCTTCCACCTAAAAAGACGATACGCACCTCATCTGGGGATTTGTCATCGAGCACCCTCTGACCGCGCAGGTCGATCCATTCATGACTCAAGATTGTGTGACCAGTCCACAAATCCGGGAACGGACCAAGATCAGGATCCTCTGCAGGAACCTCTAGCCCCTGCACCTGTGCAAAGGCCAGACCATTCTCTAGAAGAGGCCGTCCACTGAACTGCTGAAACGCCAACGGACTAGAGGGCGGCTCTTTGGCCTGAACCAAGGAGCGCTCTGGCTGCTCTGCAGTCCCATCTTCCTCTTGGTGAGCCGATTCCAGCCAGCGCGCGCCCAACTCCACCCCTGTCAGAGCGACGGCAACGACCACCACTACAAACAAGACAGTCCTTCTCAGGCTAAGGGACCGCTTCGCCATCCTCAACATCCCCATTCTCATTCCAGCGCAACCACTCGCCGCTTGGTCGCCCGTTCTCGTGCTGCCCCTGAGCGGCCTTCACACCATTGGCATGCCAACGCTGCCAGCTTCCATGACGCTTACCGTCAACGTAACTGCGCTCCTCAAGGACAGCACCATGAGGATGCCAGCTTGTCTGCTTACCGGACCTTCGTCCTTCTTTCCAGTGAGTCTCATCCTGCTTGTTACCGTTGGGATACCAGCGAGTCTCGATTCCGTTCTTGCGACCCGCCACAAACTCGTCCATGCGATACTGCTCGCCACCCTCTCGAAACCAATTCACCTCTATTCCGTGCTTCTCGCCCTTTGCGAAGCTGTACTCGGCGCTTCGAGAACCATTGTCGTGCCAGGCCTGAGCCGGACCATTGAGCTGCCCCTGCTGCCAGCTCGCCAGATACGAGGTCTTCCCGTTCTCGTACCAGGATGTCCAGCTGCCGTGTTTGCGCCCTTCCCGCCACTCCTCTTCGCTCTTGATGAGATCCTTAGCAGCCGACCACCAGCGCCGGTGAAAGCCGTGCCGCTGCCAGGTCCCGTCCTCTAGCTGCTGCTCGCACCAGGTCTCATCATCCCAAGGCGGCCCAAGACCCTGCATGCGGGTACCAGGCTCACAAAAGCGCTCCGCCTGAGCCACTGGCAATGTAATGCTGAACTCCACCTTCTGTGCAGGAGGGCGCTCAAAGGGATCCTGAACACTGAACTCCAGGGTCCAACTCTCTCCTGGACGGGTCTCCCGACCCTCGAGGACCTTGTCATGTACTTCATGCCCATCCTCGCGGATCCATGCGTGGGAGGACACCAACTCGTCTCCATCCGGGTCTACGACCTCCACCTCGAAATGCACATTAGTGGCGGCCTCAGGCTGCGCCGGATCGACCCGAAGCACGACGACCTCGGGGGGCGCGTTCACCTGTACGGCGTTGCTTGATTCACACAACAAAGCGCCGCTCTCACTGTAAAAGCGGGCAAAGAGCTGCGACGGCCCAACGGCAAGACCCTGGTCGAGACGTGCCTCCACGGTGCAGCCTGCAGTGCAATCGACCTGTTCCGCCCGATCCAGCGTCAAGCGAAGCAGAGACTGCGGAAGGGCTGCTGCTTCTTGTTCGCTTTTATCCGCGTCAGGCGAGCGGACGTGCAGCACCTCAACCTCATGAGGAGTACTCCCCTCAAGAGGACCAACCGCCCCAAGTACCAGATCCACGCCACCGACCGCTGCGACACGCGCTGCTCCCTGCTCAGGGGCCAGCCAGTAGCATCCCGGAGCCCTCGGAAGAGTGGGGGGCGGAGACGACTCGGCCTGCGGAACTGCTGCTACATCGGCAGCACTCGCCTGCGCAGGCTCTTGCGAGTCAACCATCGCTTGCTCTACGACAAGATCAGATTCACTGCCTGCAGAACACGCAGCGAGTGCCATGCACCCTCCACACAAGACCCACGAGAAGTTGAGTCGCTGCCTCATCGAGTGAGCTTCGCCAGATCGAGATTGCCGCCGCTAAACACGATGGCCACTCTCTCTAGCCCTTCGAGTTCTTGAAACCGAGCTGCCTGAGCGGCAGCCAGAGGTACGGCTGCGCTTGGCTCAATAAGCAGCTTCATACGGGTCCAGGTTTTCTCCATGGCCTCTCGAATCTGCTCGTCGTTGACCACCAGCACCTCCTCGACCAGATCCCGAACCACCGGCCAGGTGAGCTGGCCCAGACTCGTCAGCAGTCCATCGGCAATCGTGTCGGGACTCTCTTGAGGAATCAATCGCCCCGCAGCCTTAGAGCGAGCCGCGTCATCAGCACCCAGAGGTTCGGCCGCAAACACGCGTACAGAGGGCGCCAACTCTCTCAGAGCCAGGGCAATACCCGAAATGAGTCCGCCGCCGCCAACAGGCACGATCACGGCATCGAGACTCTCCACCTGTTCGACTAACTCAAGAGCTAGAGTTCCCTGCCCGGCGATGACGTCTTGATGGTCAAAGGGATGCAGTAAGGTGCCGCCTGTTTCCTCGACCAGACGGGCGGCCGTCTCCTCACGCGCCGCAAGTGTGGGCTCGCATAAGGTAATGAGTCCGCCGTAGCCCGCCACGGCCTGCTGCTTCACCAGGGGAGCATTCGACGGCATCACGATGTGCGCTGGAATGCCCCGCAAGCGAGCAGACAGCGCCAGAGCCTGGGCAAAGTTTCCGCTGCTGTGGGTAACAACCCCCGCCTGTGCGCGTTGTTCTTGCAGTAGCAAAACAGCGTTCAACGCACCCCTTATCTTGAAGGAGCCTGCCCGCTGCAATGGCTCACACTTGAAGAAGGCCTCCAAACCCAGCCACTCATCCATCGAACGCGAGGTAAGGACAGGAGTGCGGTGGATGTGCCCAGAGACTCGCTCATGAGCGGCGCGGATGGAACTCAAATTGGCTGCGTAGGTCACGGCCGAGAGGATAGCTCAGGTGACAGGGATCACTTTGACCCGGCTGCGACCGTTTTCCTCGACGATGTCGAAGCGTACGTCTTTGCAGCCATATTTCTTTTTCACTTCTTGAGCCCGTTGATTAAGACGAGCCTCCATTGCTTTGCGATCCCCAGACTTTTCCTGCCCAAGATCGCGACGCACCTGCTGATACTGCTCAAACAAGGCATCACTTCCCACTTCATGGCCACGCCGCGCGTTGCCGCGAGCTGGTGGGCGCACCTCAGGCACATCTTCGCCGCGGACAAGGGCCTTGATCTCTTCACGCAAGGTCTCGGCAGAAGGCCCACCTTCCTGCGCACGCTGCTTGTCCTTCAGATCGGCCATGAAGCGCTGTCGGTGATAGGTCCCCTCTTCGATCTGCCTGCAGGTCCTCAACCACTTCATCTTCAGCGTGTTGTATCGGGCAATCAGCGTGCGGGCCTTAAACGCTAAGGAGGTGTTTGTGATGTTCATGTCGAAGATGTCCCGGAACATCCGCTTAAGCTCGCGTTCCTTGTCGTGAGGCGCCTTCTTCAGCACACCGAGAAAGTACATTTCGTACTCCGTATTGGTGACATTCAAGAAGGTCTGCACACCCTCGAGGGTGTGCTTGAGCTTCCGTCCGTCTTTGTCCAATCGCGCCACCAAGGGCTCCTTCTTCACAAAGTCCGATGGGGTCAGGGCACCCCTTGATCATCGATCGTAGGCAATCCCTGGCTCGGCATCAACAACGATACGGATCCACCAGTGACCATCCACATGCGCAGCAAGACCTGTCGATCACTGCCCCCACTGAGGTCAGGAAGGCGAGCAAGCACCGCATTAGCAGCTTCGATGCGACCAAGCAGTACGAGGGTTACGACCTGATTAAAAAGACCATCGAGGAGCGTCAGTTCATCGGCCTCAGCCACGACTCGGTCGAAATAACTAAGGGCATGCTCAAAAGCGAAGCCCCGATCCTGGGCCGAGGCCTGTCGCAAAGACGTGCGCAAGGCCAGCACACCCAAAGCGAGACGAGCAGACTGCTTCTGTTCGGTAGAGCCCCGAGCCAGAACAAGCTCGTAGGCAATTCGGGCGTCCCGCTCGTCACCAAGCAGTAGCAGCGCGCTGGCCTTGAGGCTATGCAACTGCACCATAGCTCCGGTATTGCTTGGGCTGTTCTGCTCGATCCGCTCGACAAGACTCTCGATAACAGAGCGCTGCTCTGGACGGAGCAGTGGCTGATCTACTGACAGGGGGCCTGGCCCCGGATCAGCCATACCTGGAAAGGCAAGCATCGGTAGCCGGGCGGCGCGCAACAGCGGCTCCAGTTGGGACTCGGTCTCTTCCGCCAACAAAAGGGCCCTGGCATGGGGCGCAACGACTCCAACCCGATAGGCAAGCAGCAGCGCAACGGCAAGGGTCACAAGGAGCGACGGAAGTAGATAACGTCTGGCGCCGAGCCGGCGTGGAGTTGAGGCCGGATCACGACGACCTCCCTGTTCACGAAACTCGCGTCTCTCAGAGTCTCTTCTATCAGCCTGACGCCTATCCACCATCACGTCATCCTACTCCTGCCAGCGCGCTCGTCGTCTTCCTTCGATATTGTTGTGAAGCATGGAGCCACTTCCCGCCGAACGACTCGACCACCTGATTAGTGAACTGCGCAGCCATTTTGGCGAGGACGCAGTGGACTGCTCCGCTGCATCGCAGTTCGCCTACGGCCGCGATCTCTGGCCCCAGTTGACCTTGCAGGTGCGTGATGGGCGCGGCCCTCTGGTGAAGCCCGATGTGATCTTACGGCCTGATAGCGAAGAACAAGTCGTCACCATGCTGCAGGTGTGCAGTCGACACAGAGTCCCCATAGTGCCCTTCGGCAGTGGCAGCGGAGTCTGTGGTGGCTCAGCACCAACCCAAGCAGGAGTAGTGATCGATCTGAAAGGTCTTTGCGACTTTTCAGAACCAGACGGACAGGCCCTTCAGGTCACCTGTGGCCCGGGGCTGATCACACAGGACCTAGAGCAGCGCCTCAATGATCGTGGCTTCACCCTTGGGCACTTTCCTTCTTCGATCTTCTGCGCGTCTATCGGCGGCTGCGTGGCCGCCCGAGGCGCGGGACAACTCTCGAGTCATTACGGCAAGATCGAAGACATGGTTACCGGCCTTCGGGTCGCAACGCCTGGACTCGGTCTCATCTCAACAGGCTCTCTTGACACAAGCGACACCGAGCCTGACTGGACACCAATGTTTGTGGGTTCCGAAGGCACCCTAGGATTAATCACGGCGCTACGACTGAGGATTCGCCCCCTTCCCGAGACAGTTGCCCTGCGTGGCCTACGTTTTCCCACTCTAGAAGCAGCCCTTCAGTGCTTTCGAGCCATCCTCCAATCAGGCCTGCGCCCAAGTGCCATGCGCATCTACGACCCGCTCGACACCTGGATGGCTATGAACAAGTCCAACGACAGTGGCGGCGATGCTCCGCGGCCCGGGGGGGGCACGCCCATGGACGAGGCCACGCACAGCCCCTCTTCCTCTGTCGACCCCGAAGAGCCCGAGGGATGGCTGAGCTCTCTGGGACCCCTTACGACTCTTCGGCAGCGGCGGGGAGGCTTCGGGCTCCGAAAGCGCATCAGCGACTTGATGAAGCCCGAGAACCTGCCAATCTATCGGGTCCTTGGAAGCCCAGGTCGGCTAAACCGTGCCCTGAACCTGCTGCCTGAGCGCTGTCTGGCGATCATTGGCTGCGAGGGTGAGGAATCGCTGGCCCGAGAGCAACTGGATGCCGTGCTAGCCCTTGCGGCATCGTATGGAGCCGAGGACCTTGGCCCCGACCCCGGAGAGCGATGGTTCAGAACTCGCCACCACGTAAGCTTCAAGCTACCGAAACTGCTCGCTCAAGGAGCATTCGCTGACACCATGGAGATCGCCGCACCTTGGAGCCGCGTCCACGATCTGTATGACGCGGTGCGTGCGGCCGTGTCCCCCCATGTGCTGATCATGGCCCACTTAAGTCATGCCTACCACGAGGGCTGCTCCATCTACTTCACGATGGTCGGGCACGGTCGAAACCCAGAGCAGGCTGAACGTACCTATCAGAACGCCTGGAAAGCAGCTCTAGAGGCTACCGTTGCCTGTGATGCGACCATCACCCACCACCACGGAGTAGGGGTACTGAAGAAAGAGTTCATGAACCTCGAGCACCGTGCAGCGAGGCAGCTCTACGAGGCAGCTCGAAAGGCGGTGGACCCAGAACACAACCTGAATGTCGGCAAGCTGTTTCCTGCCGAGCTGCCTGCGCCTGAACCTGCCAGCGACGAACCCGACGCGTATCTGCTGAAGACCGGAGCCGTCAATGACGGCATCGTCGAGGTGGGAATGGGTTGGAATGGCGCAGATCTCGTCGCCGAACTCAACAAGCAAGGTGCCTTCCTCGCACCACTGGGCCGAGACTTCCTTGAAGGGACGGTCCAAGACTGGCTAGCCAGCCCCGCTATCGCAGCCCACCACGCCATGCACGGTGCTTGGGAACACCCTCTCGTCGCTGTCTCAGGGCTGCTTCCGGGGGGGCAATACTGGCGAAGTGGTGCGCTCCCTCGCTCCGCTGCGGGCCCGTCATACCTACCTTTCGCTATCGGAGCAGCGCGACTCCCCACCAGGGCCCGAACAGCAAGCTTCCGGGTGCACCGCAACATTCAGTTGCGATACTTCGGCTTCCGGTTCGAAGACCTGACAAAAGCTCAGAGCGCCGTCGCTGAGGCCCTGCGCGGCGCGGCGCGACCCGTGGCGGGGATTCTCTTTGGCGCAGACGAAGCGGGCGGGTTTCGCAGCCTGAAGCCAATTCCTGGACGCCGCAGCACGCCGGGCTTTATCTTTCTCGTCATGGCCGAGAGCCCGGGCCACCCTCAGGCGGCCGAGCACATCGCGAAACGCTTACAGAGAGCTGGCGGTACGACCGTGCTCGAAGACTACGTACTCAGTTGGTGGCAGCAACACTGGGGGCGGGCCTGCCGCGACGGAAAAGCAAGCCTACCAACAACAGCTCTCAAGCTTGAAGGCCGGGTGATTGGTAGCTGCTCGGCAACAGTGTCCTGGGCGCGCGCCGGACTGCTATTGCGAGCCGTAGAGACTCTGACCGGTGGTCCGCACCGAGCAGTAGGCTGGCAGGAGGCGCCCCTAGAAAGCGGCTGCACCGTACGTCTTCTCTTCACCGCCAGTCGCAAGGGGGCTAGCGGTACCCCGCTGCTCATCCATCAGCTTCGAGCGACCCTACGTAGCTATGGAGCGAGACTCTCCCACATGCACTTCGAAAGCGACGAGCCAGTCCCAGACTACCTTGTGGGAGGGCGCGGCACTGTGGAACTCGAAGAGAGTGACAGCGCTCTTATGACACGTCGCGTCGCCGACAACTTACTCGCCGAATTCGGCTCTGAGAGCTCCTGGTGAGCCAAGAAATACCGACCAGGCACGGAGATGATCCAGAGCTTTGTGCGCTGTGTCCAAAGCTCTGCCGATTCGCCTGCCCTGTGGCGAGCGCGACAGCCGACGAAGGCGCGACCCCCACAGCAATGTTCGCTGGCGTACGGATGGCGCAAGCTGGTGAGATCAGCTGGCAAGCCGCAGCGGATAACCTGGCCAAGTGCACAGGTTGCAGCGCGTGCAAGGCGCCCTGTGAATTCGATCAAGATGTCCCGGACATGCTCTACAAAGCCCGCAGCCTGGCTTGGCAACAAGGGGCCATCGAGGCCGGTTCCGCACGCCTTCACGAGCACTTCCTCAAGCACGGCAACCCATATTCTTCGGACCTCAATAGCTCTCTCGCAGAGTTCACCAGCGAGGCCGACTACCAGCGCAAGGGAAGAGTCTTGTTCTGGCCGGGATGCCGTGCACTGGCAAAGCATCCGGCACGGGTCGCGTCTACCCTGAGGCTGCTCAGGCTGCTGGGCGCAGACCACGTCAGTCTTCCCGCTCGAAAAGACGTTCCCGAGTGCTGTGGAGGCCCACTACGGACCATCGGCGACGAGACCGGGTTACAAACCGTAGCCAGTGGCCTGCACCAGTACTTCAACCGACAACGAACCTGGGTCACAGCATCTAGCAGTTGCTTGGGTACGGTCAGCCAGGGTTATCGAGATGCTGGTCTGTCTGTAAACGCCGAACTACTTCACCTCGGCGAATACCTGCTTTTCTTCCGAGCTCGCCTGGCGACGCTGGGAAGAGAGGCCCAAGAGGCGAGAACAAAGACAGCAAAAGCCCCTACACCCCACATCTTTATCCACGATGCCTGTGGCCTTCAGAGGCGATGGGCTAGAGGCACGGCAGTGCATCAGGTTGTCGAGACGCTGACTGGGAACTCCGCTCGATCCCTTGCGGCTGGGCCCGGTCGCACCCATTGCTGCGGAGCTGGTGACTTCTTCGATGCACGCTGTGTCGACTCGGCTGAGGCGGTTGGCCGCTGGGCCGCAAAAGCACAACCAGCTCCCAGTGGGGCCTGGATCGTAACCGGAGACAGTGACTGCGTAGATTCTCTACAAAGCGCCTATCCAAGAAACCCGGTCATGGGGCTCAGCGGCTTACTAGAACGCTGGGTCAAGCCCATCACCGACCCAGGGTAACGACCTAAAACACCCCGACCAGTGCAACTCCCCCGCCAGGCGATGCCGTGGGGTTGTGCCCCGGCAGGAGCATGGGTACTGGCACGGGCAAGAGCGGAACTCTGCCGCTGAAGTAGCCCCCCTCACTCTCTAGGTCCTGGCTCTTCCAACGAAGAGAGAACTGGTGATCGACAACAAGACGGAAGATGTCGATGCCAAGAACCAAGGCACCATCCATCACCAGAGGCATTCCAAGATCGCCAGCTTCCACAGCCATCAAGACGATGCCAATAGCTAAGAATGCGCCGTCTGCAATCAGTCCAAGGGCCCGTGTCCCAACCATCGCTTGTAGACGCTTTATTTCAGCAGCGCGAAGCAGTCTCTTTTGAGCCGGTGAGGCAACAAGGAACCGCTTTCGAACGCTACGCCAGTTGAGCACGCTTCGGTGAATCCCCGTACTCGCCGATATCACCGTGCCGATGCCCATCGAGGTCAGCGTCAAGCCGAGAACAAAGCGGGACTGGGCCGCTCGAGGCGAGACCTCTTCGCGTGCAGCCACAAGCGACTCAATACCGAGCACCAGAGCTCCTACTGAGAAACCAGCGGCGCCGATGCTACCGCCCAGGTGTAAGGCAAAGTGCTGATCGAGGATTCTTATGTCGGTGTCGCCCGGAGCCGGCTCAAGGGGCTCCGCCTGCGCTATGGAGAACTGCCCGACCAAAAGCAGCAAAGAGATCATTACGATGCGGATTCGGCTACTCATACCTAAGAGACTGATCCCTAGACCCTCCGGGGTCAAGGGCAAGGCGCGGCGCGGTCGACGACCCCAGCCAATCGCTCGTGTAGACTTCGAGCGCTACCGCATAGGAGTTCCTCATGGCAATTCAAGATAAGCTCACTGACCCGATCCAACGAAAAGCCATCGTGCGCGATGCAGAGCAGGTCTTACGTGCCGAAGTTTCCGATAAGAGAGGCCTTAGTGGTGCCGCAGTCAAGGCGACATTCCGCATGGTTGGGGGGCTCAAGCCGGGCTTAATTCCCATGACGATTGATGCTCTCCTCGATGACTTTGCTCGAGCAGTCGATCCCTTCTACAAAGAATGGGCCGCTAATCCACAAGGTCGCAGCTGTAGAGAGCACATTGCTTCAAAAGCCGCCTCGGTTGCCGATGGCCTGCTCTCAATAACCGACGAACGAGCAAAAAGGAGTGACCATCGTGCGCTGGTCAAAGCCTACAACAAGCTGCGTCCAAAGGGGCATCAACACGTAGTCGCTGCTATTCCCAGAGTCGCCGTACTGATCGAGAAATACGCCGACCCCGACGACGGCTGAACGAGACCCAAGCCGAAGTCCGCCTGGCCCTCGGTGAGCCCTTAGTCCATCTTCTCTAGCTTGAACTCCACCCGGCGGTTTGCAATGCGTCCCGCCTCGGAGTCGTTGTCACCAACCGGCCGTGTCTCACCGTAGCCCCGAGCAGTGAGCCGCTCAGGGTCGATGCCCTTATCAATGAGGTAGTCACGCACGGTCCGAGTGCGGTCCTGGCTGAGGCTCAGGTTGAACTCAGCCACCCCTTCGCTACTGGCATGACCAGCAATCTCTACGTGTAGATCAGGGTACTTGAGGAGAGCCCTCGCCGCCTTATTCAAAATGGGCAACGCGGTGCGCTTGAGACGAGCACTGCCAGCCTGGAACTGAATCGCTGGAATGGCACCTGCGAACTCAATGAGATCGCCTGGCACCTCGTCGGGGCAGCCATCAGAGTCCAGATAAGAATTAAAGACTTCGGTTGCGGTGGGACAACGATCATCCGCATCGAGGAAGCCATCGCCATCGTTATCGAGCTCGGGACAACCGTCACGATCCTCGAAGCCATCCTTGTCTTCAGCATCCAAGGGGCAGTCATCGTCGGCGTCGAAGAAGCCATCACCGTCGTTATCAAGGTCTGGGCAGCCGTCCAGGTCTTCCCAGGTGTCCTTGTCTTCTGCCTCTAGAGGGCAACTATCCTCACTGTCGTCGATGCCGTCTTTGTCGTTGTCGGCCTCGGGGCAGCCATCCTCATCCTCAAAGCCATCCTTGTCTTCAGGCTCATCAGAACACTCATCCTTACGGTTGGGAATGCCGTCCTTGTCGCGGTCCGGCCCAATCCCTCCACCAAAGAGAAAGAACACACCTCCGCCCAACTCAAGGTGATTAAAGACGCCTCTATATTCCTCGACCACTGGGGCGCCATCATCGCCTGTGCTGACCGAAAGGGTAGGTATGCCGTCGTCTGGAGTATTCGGGCCGATAGAGAGCTTCCAGCGGATGTCGAGGCGGGCGCCCACAGCGAAACCGGCGCTGGTCTCAAGCTTCTCGTAAATCATGAACTTTGCGCCGCCACCAGCGTCCAGCAGAAAATCACCATCAGCAGATCGATAGGTGAGCCGTTGGGACTCCACTGCAGCGGCCCTATCCACGAACTCGTGGGGGTCGCGATAGTAGACATCGGGAGCAAAGTCAGCCGGTCCGTTACCGCGAGCGAATTCAGGACGAATGTTGTAGTGCTGGAAGCCAGCTCCCACCACAAAATAAGGAACTACATAGGGAAACGGGAGGTGAAAGACGGCGTCTACGTGCAAATTAAAGTACCAGGCACGCCGCAGGGTATCGTCGGTAGCGCCGCGCATAATGCCCAGAGTGCTCTCGAAGCCGATGACCTCGGTGAAATTCACTCCGAAGCGCCCGCCCAGGAGCAGGCCATCCTCAAAGTTCTCGAGCTTGACGGTCTCGCCCTCACTGAACCCACCACGAGCCACAAAGCTATAAAAGGAACCGTAGGCATCGATCTCAACGGATCGAGGGATGATCTGGGCTTGTGCCGTTCCCGGTACAAAGCTGAGCACCGAAAAAAGGACAGCAGCGGCCAGGCCAATAATCAGAACACGCTTGCTCATCATCGATCTCCACAATAGCGCAGCACAGCGACTCTCTGCTTTCTCAGTCATCAAACTGACTGAAGTCGAAATCATCCAGGGAGGTCGGGTTCGGCTTGACGGGTGCATCCGCCACCTTCTTTTCCTTCCGGAAACGACCAAAGAAACCCGAAAGCCCCCCCTTGGGACTCTCTTCGGAGTCCGACACGGAGGCGGGAGCACTTACCTCTCCCTTGCTCATTGCATCAGCCCGACGATAGTCACGAACAGCCTCTGGATTATCAGGTTGCAGTTTAAGCGACTTGCGCAACCACTGACGTGCGGCTTTAGAGTCGCCCTGCATCAAGTAGCACTTACCCAGCAGGTGGTACGGCTTCGGCGCCATCTCCTTCAGCTCCGTAGCCTTCTTAATCAAGTCCAAACCCTCTGTAGCTCGGGAAGAGTTGGAATTTTGATTCGCGCGAAAGAGAGTGTAGCCGTAGTAGGCAACGTACTCGGCCTCGTCGGGGTAACCGTCTACGGCTTTCTTGAAGTGCTGAAGCGCTTCAGTGACCTTGCCGTTGTTGAGGACCGTCATGCCCGCCTTGAAAGCAGCCTCGGCGGCAAGCACCTGCTGCACCTTCTCCATGGCGAGGTCGTCCTCGTCCTTTAAGCCGAGAATGTGCTTATTGATGTACTTTTCACGGGCTTCGTCATCGGAGAGCACCTCGTAGGCCTCTGACACCTTGGCGAACAGTGAGGTCGCGACTCGCGAGAAGACCTCTGGCTCATCGCCCAGAGCATCGGGGTGATAGCGGCGAGCCATCTTGAAGTAGGCTTTCTTCAGCGCCCCAGCAGGACTCTCATGAGTGAGGTCAAACCAGGCAAACCAATCCGCTGCCGACTCCATATCCTGCATCTCGCGGGCGAGTTTCTCGACGCGTTCCTTGTCGTTGGTGGTCAGACGAGTCCATTCGTCTTCAGTGATCTCAACCCATGGACCTACTGGCGGGCCTCCAGGATCAAGACTGATGAGCGAGCCGTCCTCGGTCTCTGGCGGCGGCTCAGCCTCTGGCTCCGCACTCACAGACCAATCCCTCTCCGAGGCACCGGCCCGAGGCGCTGAGACCTTACGTCTGCGGCCGCTGGCTTCATCGTCATCGATGGAACCCCGCAGTTGCTCAAGAATGGCATCTGCTTCTCCACCAAGCTGGTCAGAGCCCTCTTCGTCTCCACGGGCAAAGGGCGCAGCACTCGGAGCGCTGCCTTGAGCTACCTGCACATCGGCGGCCGCGGTCGGGGTGCCGCTCATGGTCTCACGGCGGCCTACTGTGCTGGCATGAGAGGTCTCAGAACGCACGCTTTCTGCGCCACCACCGCCAAACTGAATCGATGAAAAGTCGATGCCTGATGCGCTGGCAACACTCGCGACATCCGAGCCCTTGGCTTCGTCCTCTCCGTCTTTGTTTTCCATCTACCGCTCCTTGCATCGACCGTATGAGTCGAGACTACCGCCGCGAAGGCACTCGTGACCAGTCACAGCGCCGACGATCAGAAACTTGCCAACTCAGAGACCTGCTGCAGTGCCTTTTGCGCAGGCTCAAAGCCGGGATCGATCCGTATCACCCGCTTGAACGCCTCAAGAGCCGCGGGGAACTCCTTTTGGTCGCGGTGAATCAAGCCGATGAAATAGTGCGCCATGGGCTGATGAGTATCGCTCTCGAGAGCGCGCAGCAACATGGCTCGAGCTTCATCAACTGCATCGCTCGAGCCACCCGCTCGGCGATAGCCGGCCCAGGCGCAATACGCCTGATACTCAGGTGTCTCAGGGTCTGCCGCCACAGCACTTGCAAAGGCCTTCTCGGCAGCCACGTAGTCATACAAGCGCACATAGCCCTTGCCTTCCTCGAAAAACATGGCTGCTTCGGTGCGATCAGGGGCACTTACGGTTCGGTAGACCCCGGTAAGCCCCGCCGCGAAACGACTGCGGTAGCCAGCAAGCTTCTCAGCAGAAGCGAGGGTGGCACGCCCCACTTCAATTCGACCCAGTAGAGCCCGTGCTCGGGCGCGAATATCGTCGGGCAGGTCCGAAGCAAGATCCTCGTAGCGCCAGGATATGGGCTCAACGGCCAAGGCCTCTGCCACCTGAGCTTGTGTGGCATCGGGAGTTAGCTTGAATAGCGCAAAGAAATCCAACTGCCACAGGTGCAGATAGTCATCGATGATCTGCTCAGCGAGACCCGAAAGAGCAGGAGCAACGGCCCGCACTACAGCCGTCGTCAAGCCCTCTCCATCGGCAGATGACGAGAGCCGTCCCGACTGGGCAGGACGCTCGGCAAAGCCAACCATTCCCGCCTTAAACATCAACCAAAGTGAGCACGAGAGGTCCTCAACAGAGAGCACCTCGAGTCTGCGCAGGTCCTCCACTCGCCGCATGCCATTGACAAAGGAACCAAGGGCTTCAAAAGCCGCCTCAAGGCGCAGGACTTTCCAAGCAGCCTGATAGCTATTTGTCGGAATAACGTACATCGCATCGTATTCAGCGATGAAGCGCACCATCTCTTGATGGTCGCCGTGTTTTCTGATCCCACGCCACACCGCAAGAAGTGGCTGCACCTCAAAACAACTGGCCTGCTTGGGGAAGGTGGACGTCAGGGTCCACTGCCCAACGGCCCAGGCATGAGCTGAGATCACCCGGCGCTCGTTGAGTCTTCGTAGTTGTCGATACAGCTGGGTCGAAGTGAGGATCCCGGTATCGGTAAGCGCGGAGCCAAAGTCGACCCCTTGGTCTCGCATGAACTGCACTGCCGCCTTGAATTGATCGGCGTTGATGGTGCCCTCCTCAAGCAACATCGTGCCCATACGGTTGTGGGTACCACCCCCGTCACACCACATGGGATAGCCGTTCAAGAAGACAATGTCCTTCCAGCGGCTGCCATCGACCATCTTGAGCACGCCTGTGTGGCTGGCGCTGAGGAGCTGCAACATGAATTCGCCCAGAAAACCGGGCGAGACCTCCCCTTGTGTCGGCACCTCTGCGGTGCCTTCCCAGCCTGGCACGAGTACCAGCGTGTCTCCTGCTCCACCACGACCCTCTCCAAGGGGAGAAGAGCGAGCCAGCGGCAGGTATTGCCCCAGCTTTCGATAGAGTTCTTCCATGGTGAAGGGCTTGATCAGGTAGTCATCGGCACCACACTGACGCAAGTTGCTCTGGATGTCCGAGTCGTCCTGGTAGACCGCCGACATCAACAACACGGGGGGACCCTCGCCACCACCGGTTTCCTTGAGCCTCGCTGCCAGTTCCAGCCCACTTAGCCGCGGCATCAGAACATCGGTCAGTACCAGATCGACGTGCTCCGCCTCGAACAGCTCAAGCGCGGCGCGTCCGTCCGTGGCAGCGAGCACCTCAAAGCCGACGTGGCTCAGGTAGTCACTCAAGATTCCTGAAAAGTAACGGTCGTCCTCGACCAGAAGAATACGCATGCTCATGAGACGGCAAGAAATGTTTGCGTAATGATACCAGCCAGCCGGCAATGGGTCGGCCCTTTCCCCTTAAGGAGAGTGCTTTGTTTCCAGCACAAAAAACACAACGGTTGGGCCTATTGGTTGCCTTGATCACCCTGGCTTGGCCAGCACCTGGCTCCACTGAAGAGCAAAGCGACACATCGGTACAGCTGGAGCTGGTCGAAGCACTGGAAGCTGTCTTTGTGGATGTCGCCGCCCGCATACGGCCCAGCGTCGTCATGGTCGAAGTCAAAGGCCAGCGAGGCCCGGAGCAGCTCGAGGCTCTGAAGGACTTGATTCCCGATCTACCGCCGCTGGTTGACCCTTCTGCCGGCACGGGTAGCGGTTTCTTGATTGATGAGAAGGGAACGGTCTTCACCAATAACCACGTCGTCCAGGGGGCCAGCGAGATAGACGTGCTGCTCTCTGATGGGCAACGCTACGAAGCGACACTAGTAGGCGCAGATGTCGAGAGTGATGTGGCGGTAATTCGCATACTGACCCCACCAAAGAGCCTGCAGCCGGCCCCTCTGGGCAACTCAGACACCGTGCAGGTGGGGCAATTCGCTATCGCCGTCGGTTCGCCTATGGGCTTTCAGAACTCGTTTACCGTCGGTCATGTCTCAGCCAAGGGACGCAGCAACGTCGGCCTCGCAGCCCCCGGCATCGCCGCACCTGGGTTCGAGAACCTCGCTTATCAGGACTTCCTACAGGTCGATACACCCATTAATCCGGGCAACTCCGGTGGCCCACTTATCGACATCCACGGCCGCGTCATTGGCATCAACACAGCAATCATTGCAGGCGGTGGGGGCGGTATCGGTTTCTCTATCCCCATCAACATGGCTCGCAACATCGCAGATCAACTGATCCAAGAAGGACGAGTTCGACGAGGATGGCTGGGTGTCCAGCCCCGAGACTTCAGCAGCAAACAACGCGAGGCGGGCCTGACAGTCGGCGCATGGATCGAAGCTGTGCTCCCAGAGACTCCGGCAGCGCGGGCAGGACTGCAAGGTGGTGACGTGGTCCTGACCCTCAACAACAAGGACATATCAAACACCAAAGATCTACTCAGCGTCGTGGCCTCTTCACCCATCGGCAAAAAGTTGCCATGCCGGGTCTCAAGAGAATCGAGCAGTGGCGACCGCGAGAACCTGATGCTCGAAGTAACCCTCGACGAGCGTCCAACTCCCGAAGACCGGCGCGCCATGGCGCCCCGGAGACCTAAGGCAGAGCCAGCCCTGGGTAATTCCTTTCTGGAACGGGAACTCGGACTGACCCTACAGGTGGCAGACCGAGGCGAGAACAATCGGCTGGGGCGGAAGAGCAAGGCGAGCGGGGTGATCGTGACGAAGGTCGCCGTCGGCTCACCCGCAGAGGAGGCTGGCCTGAAGATCGATGACGTGCTGCTCGAAGTCGACCGTCAAAAGGTCACTACTCCTGATGCAGTACTCAAGGCAATGCGCACTGCAAAGCGAGACTTCATTCCTCTGGCCATCGAGCGCAAAGGCGCCCGCAGGCACCTGTCTATCGAACGACCCTAGTCGGCAGAGTCGACGAACACCCCGCTGAGGGGGCGAACAGTCACCCCTCCCCCTGGCGCTCGGCTACCACCTGAGCAAGGGCCTCATAGTCGTCCGGCCCGATGGGCTCGGGAAGTACATGTGAGCCATCAAACCACTTGCCCAAATCCACGAGTTGGCAACGATCCGTGCAAAACGGGAAGGTCTTCGGGCGGAGCTCAGAAAGAATCGGCACTGCTTTACGACATGTGGGGCAGAGACTGACCTTAGACATAGCAATCAGGACTCTCGAGGCGGCGCCGTGCTCGCCAGATGAAGCTCTTCGAGCTGCCCCTGGTCGACCAGGCTCGGTGCCTGAGTCATGAGACAGGAAGCCTTCTGGGTCTTGGGGAAGGCAATCACGTCACGAATAGCCTCAGTGCCAGCCAACAGCATCACCAACCGATCCAGTCCAAAGGCGATACCGCCATGCGGGGGCGTACCAAATGACAGTGCGTCAAGAAGGAAGCCGAATTTCTGACGCGCCTCTTCTTCTCCGATACCCAAGGTGCGAAACACCTGACTCTGCACATCAGGATCGTGGATTCGGATGCTACCGCCGCCGATTTCATAGCCATTACAGACCATGTCGTAGGCATCGGACATCACTGCTCCAGGGTCCGTAGCTAACAGCGGAATGTCACTTGCCACCGGCGAAGTAAATGGATGGTGCATCGCAGTCCATCGCTCATCGGTCTCGCTCCACTCAAAGGCTGGAAAGTCCGTCACCCACGTGAAAGCAAAGACATCTGCTGGAATCAGGTCAAGATCCTGAGCTATCTGCAAGCGAAGACGACTCATAGCGTCATTGACGTTGCCCTTGCGACCAGCACAGAGCATCAAGATGCCCGGCGATGCCGGATCAAAGCCGTTGCGCTCCGCAAGACGTGCCAGGATTGCCCCACGCTGCTCTTCCGTAAGGAACTTACCCGCCGCACCGCTCGCACCCTGCTCAGTGATCTTGCCCCAGAGCAGCCCACCGAGACCGAAGTCACGTACGAGCGCGGTGTGGGCGTCGAGATTCTTGCGGCTCATACAGCTGGGATCACCAGCGACGTACAAGGCCTTAATCGTGCCATCTTCAAGGGCTAAGGCCGAAGCAAGCGGGGCTGCCTCGCTACCTTCAAGTAGATCCGAGACTGTCGCCAGCTTCAAGTCAAAGCGGAGATCGGGACGATCGACGCCGTAGCTTTCCATGGCCTGCTCATAACTCATTCGCGAGATAGGAAGCTGTAGTTCGACATCCAGATGTTTCTTCCAGAGTCCCGCGAGCCAGCCCTCAAGAATGGGGAACAGCACCTCTTTGGTGCAAAAGGACATCTCCAGGTCCACCTGGGTGAACTCTGGCTGCCGATCTGCGCGGAGGTCTTCGTCACGAAAGCAACGAACGATCTGCAGATAGCGGTCGTAGCCCGAGACCATGAGGATCTGCTTAAACAGCTGGGGGCTCTGGGGCAAAGCAAAGAAGCTGCCCGGATGAACCCGAGAAGGCACAAGGTAGTCGCGTGCACCTTCAGGCGTCGACTTGGTAAGAATCGGTGTCTCGACCTCAAGAAACTCGTTGTCGTTGAAGTAGTTGCGCGTGTCCATGCACACGTCGTGACGCAGGCGCAGGTTTCGCTGCAGGCTGGAACGTCTAAGGTCCAGGTAGCGGTACTTCAGGCGCAGTTCCTCGCCTGCTTCCGCCTTGCCATCGAGGACAATGGGCAGGGGCTTGCTGCGAGTCAGCAACTGAAGGTTCTGGGCGACTAACTCGATTTCGCCTGTAGGGAGTCGCTCATTGCGCTGTCCATCTTCACGAACGCGAACAGCCCCTTGAACGGCAATCACGAACTCTGACCTCAACGATCGAGCGGTCTCAAAGCACTGCTCATCGACCAGATCAGGGTCAAAGAGCACCTGCGTTACCCCATAGCGGTCCCGCACATCGATAAAGATCAGGCCACCGAGGTCACGACGGGTATTTACCCAGCCGTTAAGCACTACAGTGCTTCCGCCATCACTGGCTCTCAATTCTCCGGCGGTATGTGTGCGGGGCCAAAACGTCGAAGTAGGTGCAGTCACGGTCTCATCTCCAGGATTCAGCGCAGGGCGGGCATCCTGCCAGAGCGCAGCGCAGGAAGATAGCCGAAGATCATCGCAGCGGCTCTCCTCCGCCACCACGAATTCGCGGATGCTCAGCATCGTAGTGCTCCGCGGCCACCGAGGCTCGATCCTCTACCCGACGTAAAAGCCGGGCCAGTGTCAGCATCGAGTAGCTCGCTACCATTCGATCGGGGATGTTGCCGCCTATGGAGGCACGCACCGTATAGCCAAGCAAAGTACGCCCCTGCCCCAATGAAATCAGCAGCCATGCGCCATCATTGGCGGGCGGGTAGATGGCCTTGTCAGCCATGGAAGAATCAACCCCAGGTATCTGCCCCTTGGCCACCACGTGACGAGCAAGCTCAGGACCACCGGGCTGAAGTCCCCAAAAGTGCTCCCAAAGTCGACCGTCACTCTGCTTAGCCAGCGGAATGTTGTCGTCAACGGCAATGACCCAGTGTCGATCGCCAAAGGGCCCAGGCATGTGAAAGTACTGGTACCAGTTGGTCGGCCAGGTGCCGTCTTCACTGATACGCACCTCGGTCAGCTCAGGCAAAGAGGTCAGATGAGGATCGCGAAAAGCCACCCACAGGTCGTCGCGACTCGCATCACAAACAAGCAAGCCAGTAATTCGTTGAGGCCCCCCAGCCTTGCTGATCTCGTCCCGGATCCTCACGACCTTACCGCTGCTAAGCCGTCGTAGCTGCCCTTCGCTAAGAGCTGGAAGAGGAAAACGCGCTCCCTCGTTGTACTCCGTCAGAGAGGATGAGAGCGTCTTTGTAAGAGTGGACTCTGCGCGAACTGATCCAGCGACCAGGAGCACCGCAAAGCTGAGCGAAAGAGACGCTACTGTTCGGAAGACGTAAACGCCGTCAGACACTGCGGGTCCTGATGGTCCGTGTCACCATCCGCATCGTTGTCGATACCATCGCTGCAAGCCCCACTACCGAAGCCAGCCTCGGTATCGTGCTCAGGATCGCCGATGCAGCCAGGATCGCTCAGATCAATCCAACCATCTTCGTCGTTGTCCTGGCCGTCATTGCATTGGGCCTCTTCGCGCTGATCAAAGGGACCCTCGCAGTGCGGATCCAGAGCATCGATCGCGGTGTCACCGCTATCGTTGTTCTGGCCGTCGTTGCACTCTGTTGCGCCAAAGCCCAGCTCATCGAAGGGCGGCTGACGGCAGTCAGGGTCATCGCCGTCCAGCCAACCATCTGAGTCATTATCGATGCCGTCAGCACAGTCATCAGGGGCAGCGCTGGACTCCGAATTATCCATGGCTGATTCACACTCTGGATCGACACCATCAGGCGCTGAGTCGCCATCGTTGTCGGTGCCATCGTTGCACTGAGTGGCGCCATAGCCCACTTCTGCGATGCCCCCGAAGCAGTCGGGATCGCTGAGGTCCATCCAACCATCGCCATCATTGTCGATGCCGTCCTCACAGGTCTCGGTGGCCTCCGTCTCGTCAAAGCCGTCCTCGCAGTCGGCATCGCCTGGATCGATGCCGTTATCGCCATCGTTGTCCGCAAAGTCGTTGCATTCAGGCCCTGTAGGCGACCCGAAACCCAGCTCATCAAAGGGCGATACAAAGCAGTCCGGATCGTCGCTGTCGATCCAGCCATCGCTATCGTTATCGGTGGCATCACTGCAGTCATCGGCGGCGGCCGATGACTCCGAGCCGTCGTAGCCATCATCACAGTCGGCGTCGCTGGCATCAGAGCCTGTGTCCGTGTCGTTGTCCACGCCGTCGTTGCAGTCGACGTTGGCGTCGAAGCCCACTTCGCGTCCCAACCTCAAGCAGTCGGGATCAGCACCATCGATCCAGCCATCGGCGTCGTTGTCCTGTCCGTCTCCGCACGGATCGATGGCTTCTTTGGCCGAGTCTGCAGTGCCGCACTCAGGATCAAGCGAGTCGATGGCTCCATCGGCGTCGTTGTCCGCCCCGTCGTTGCACTGGAGCCTACTAGTAAAGCCGCCCTCGTCAGCGCCGTGGACGCTACCCGCACAGCCGGGGTCGTCCAGATCTATCCAGCCATCGCTGTCGTCATCGACCGTGTTATTGCAGACAGCGGGCGCCTCGCTATTGTCGTAGCCATCAAGACAATCGGGATCAGAAGCATCGACAAAGAAATCAGAGTCGTTGTTCACGTCGTCATTGCACTGCGTTGAGCTAAAGCCCACTTCAACGACACCTGAGCCGCAATCCGGGTCGTCCGCATCGACCCAGCCATCCGCATCGTTGTCCTGAAGGTCACTGCAGTTGGGAGCTGTCTCGCTGTCTCCATCGGCGCTAGCACAGTCGGGATCGTTGCCGTCTATGCCATCACCGGCTCCATCGTTGTCCACTCCGTCACTGCACTCACAAGGAGCATTTGCAGACGGCCCGCAAACAGAAAGGTGAGCGACACCGCCCTCATCGTCGTCGGTAAGGTCAGCGCACCCTGGATCAGCGAGATCAACCCAGCCGTCACTGTCATCATCGCTGCCATTGCTACAGGCTGAGAGTTCTGATGTGTCTCCGCTGTCACTGCACTGCGGATCAAGAGCGTCCACAGCGCCATCGGCGTCGTTGTCTATGCCGTCGTTACACTCGGTAGAAAGAGAATCACTCTCATCATCGGAGAGAGCGCTGACGCAGCCCACATCCAGTGGATAATCCAGCCAACCATCGCCATCATCATCAAGACCATTGGCACAAGCAGGCTCCTCGGTGTCGCCACCATGACTACAGTCCGGATCAGCGCTGTCGATGCCATCGCCAGCGCCATCGTTGTCGAGGGTGTCGCTACAGGGAGCAGTAGCCGAGTCCAGCTCGTTCTCGTCGAGAACATCTGTACAGCCAACATCCAGCAGATCGACCCAGCCGTCGTTGTCATCATCTACACCATTGGTACAAGCGCTCGCTTCGGAGTCGTCACTGCCATCGACACACTGAGGATCTAAGGCATCAATGACCCCATCTCCGTCGTTGTCTGCTCCATCACTGCATTGCGTGCTGCCAGGATCCTGCTCGTTGTCATCCAGCGCAGTGGGACAACCAAAATCCGCCAGATCTATCCAGCCATCTGCGTCGTTATCAATGCCATCACTACAGGCTGGTGGGGCCTCAAGATCATCAGCAGCATCTGTGCAGTCAACATCATTTCCGTCAGCAAGCCCATCGAGATCGTTATCGAGACCGTCGTTGCACTGGGTACCGCCAGCGTTCGCCTCGCTGTCGTCGCTGGCATCTGTGCAGCCGGGGTCCTGGAGATCCGTCCAGGAGTCGCCATCGTTGTCGATGCCATCAGCGCAGGCAGAGAGGACCGGAGCCTCGCTGTTGTCATGACCATCGACGCACTCTTCATCGCTGGCATCGATGTCACCATCGCCGTCATTGTCGGCGCCATCGTTGCACTGAGACGACGAAGCTGCCGCTTCGTTGTCATCATCGGCGTCGGTACAGCCAGGATCATCTAAATCAATCCAGCCATCGGCATCGTTATCAAGGCCGTCATCGCAGTCAGCCAGAAAGATCTCGCCCTCATCGTCGCCGTAGCCATCGACACAGTCAGGGTCGTCGGAATCCACCAGCGAATCACCGTCATTATCAGCTTGATCGTTGCACTCAGTCGTGCCGAAGCCACCCTCTTCAGGCTGAGCTGGATCGCCATTACAGTCGGGGTCCTCAAGATCAACCCAGCCGTCGCCGTCGTTATCGAAGGTATCGCTGCAGGTCGGGGTGGGCGGCGGCCCAAGTAACTCAAGATCCGGGACTTCAGCGACAAGCACCTGTCCTGCCCCCAGATTGAAGGGCCCGGCCCAGGGCGACACCGCTACAAGATTGCTCTCGTCATCATAGCCTCGCGCAATCAGCTGCAGACCCAGCGGCACGTTCACACCAGGATCAAGGGCCACGCTCGGAAAGCTGTTTACGGCAGCGGCCAGATCGACAGGGATCCTCAAGTCCGGGTAACCGCCCCCCTCAAGGGGCGCTATAAACTCAAGCCCTGTGCCAGCGACGGCGCCCTCGAGGTAGGGAGTACCAGTAGAGTCAACCAAAGGCTGGAGTGGATGAACCACCACGTCCAGGCTCTCGACATCCTCAAGTACGGCGGCGGCATCGCTACTCAGCACCCGAATATCTATCCAGGCCCGTGGCCCCTGCTCAGGCGCCACGTCCGGGGTGCAGCCGAGAGCACACAAGGAGACCAGGCCGGCGAGGGTACAGCTGGCTAAGCGAAGTGTTACATGCTGGTTTCGAGTGCTCATTTCAAGACCTGCAGAGTGCCTGTTCAAGGAAGGGTGAACGCAAGATCGGTTGCTGGGGCAGGGACACCAGAGTCAGTGCTGGGTTCTTCTTCTGCCTGAGACGCCAATACGGCTGCAATAGTGATACCCACAGCGGCGCCGACACCACCACCTACGGCCACCCAGAAGGCAGGTTTCTTAACCACATCGGCGCCAGAGACAGGCGCCGCCCCCACAAGTCGGGTCTGGGCTTGCTTCTGATACTGGAAGCCCTCAAGACGCGCAGACACTGATGTCTTACTTGAGGCCTCAACGGTCACTTCCCGCAAGAAGTCCACATAGCCGGCAGCCGCGACCCGCACCGAGTACGTACCCGCCTTCACGTTCTTGAGTTCCTGCTTGCCCACCCCAACCAGAACCCCATTGACGAAGACCTGGGCTGTCTTGACCGACGGACGAACCAGCAAGCTGCCCCCCTGCTCAACCATCTCAATGTCGATGGTCACGGCCTTACCCGGGTCTACCACCACCTGATGCAAGACCGTCGCGCGGCCCGGTGCAGTCAACTGCAAGCCGTGATTACCGGCCTTCACCGGATCGATGGTAGTGGGAGTAGGTCCGTAGTCCTGCCCATCGAACGAGACCCGAGCACCCTCTGGATTGGAGTGAATAGCGACGCTACCCAGTGAGCCGCGAAGCTTGAGTTCCACCGGCGTAACCGATCCAGCTTCAAGGCGTACCTTGCCCTTCCAGATGCCGAAGACCTCATGCTCCACAAGCAATTCATGAAGGCCGACCTCAGCAGGATCAAGAATCACCTCTCTACCGCTGCCGATCTGTTGATTGTCGAGGAAAACCTTTGCACCTTCGACATCGATGCGGACCTCCAGTGCCGGCTCCAACCGAAGCAGATTGGCCTTTAGCTGCACTGAAGTATCTGCCTTGACCGTGATGCGCTGCTCAAAAGGAGCAAAACCAGCACGCTCCACGCGCACCGTATGACGCCCCACTGTGACGATCTCAAGAATCGGTGCCTCGCCCACCAGCTCGTCATCAACAAAAACCATGGCGCCGCGGGCGTTGGTATTGACCTCGAGAATACCGGTGGCCTCCGCCCTGACCTGACCAGGCAGAGCCACTGTGCAGAGCAGCACGCTTGCAAAAAGCAACAGTAGGATTCGTAAACTCATGGCAGCAGAGGCTAGCACTTTTTCAGGATAGCTCTCAGCCGACCCAGTCGGGCAGGTCACGCAAGACCCGACCCTCAGCGGTACGAGTAGTAATCTTTTGTCGATCCAAAAACTCCAAGAAGGGGATCGCGTGCCGACGTGTCAGGCCGGTTATCTCCTTAAAAGCCACTGGGCTCAGAGTGCCCATGGAGCGCACGTGCGCGGCAAC
>Ga0163179_10000565_pt1 | contig 26621 bp, 5 predicted proteins | sample AtlANTMetagenome_FD_109643 | JGI IMG/M metagenome (GOLD analysis project Ga0163179, IMG submission 109643) | Marine eukaryotic phytoplankton communities from the Atlantic Ocean - Atlantic ANT 2 Metagenome | ecosystem: Environmental > Aquatic > Marine > Oceanic | place: North Atlantic Ocean...
CGCTCCGAAGAAGAATGAGGGATTTCCATGTCGCTGGCGGGCCAATGGACACTCGAAAAACGAGTGATTTCTGCAGTTTCTGCAACGCTGGTCACCCTATTGGTTGCTACCTTGCAGTGGTCTGATTATGACGGTAGTATGCGTGAAACATTCACGTTATTCGGGCTGTCAATTATCTCTGGACTACTGGTGTGGTCCACATTGCAATGGACATTGTCGAGCCGCCATCGAATTTTATCCGTGATGGCCCGAAATAATCTGGTTCGAAGAAAACGCAATACTGCTCTTGTCGTACTCGGTTTACTGGTCGGTTCTGCGATTGTAACCTCCTCATTGGTGATTGGAGACAGTCTTGATGCTACGATGGAAGAGGAATTTCTAGCCCCTCTCGGTGATACAGATTATTACATCAAGGGCAATGATAAATCCACGGGTTTACCAACGGAGTGGAACGAATCTCGTGCGGTTGACATTGCTGAGAATTTGCTGACCTGGGCAGATATTGATGGGGCCCGTACAGGGTTGCAGATGAGTGCCTCCGTGCAACTTGCTGGACTTGGGGAACCCATTGCAACTTGGTATGCTTTTGATCCGGACTTGACCAATCGGGGGGGCTTTGGGCCAATCGGTGGTGCAAATGGGATTCATTACGGCGAAATTGATGAGGGAAAGGTTGTCATCAATGAGGAGCTTGCTGACAATATTGAGGCGGACATTGGTGATACCATTGAAATTCATTGGGTCGATGTGGATCTGATAGATGGTTTGGTTCGAAGTGAGGCCAATCTCACTGTTCAGTACATCGTTTCTGACATCAATACTGGCCATCGAAATAGCCGACAACCACTGTTGTTTACGACCTTATCTCAGGCTCAAAATGTCACCGGAAAGCACCAAATCGTCACTCATCTTGGAATCGCGGTTGAAGGGAACGGGAATGAGGATTTACGTTCGCAAATGAAAGATTTAGTCAATCAGAATTTGGTGGCTGAAGATGCAGGCTTCACAATCGAAAGCGATTCCGATTCTGGTGTAATCGCTGTGGCGAGAACCACTGGAATCGGGCAATTGCAACAGAATGAGGTATCCAATTTGACGACACTCGTCAATGATTCTGACTTTACCTTGGAAGCTGTCGAATTGCTTCAAGTTCCTCTCTACAATATCGCTCAGCAGTGGCTAAATGTGTCCGGTTTGGCCTCTTCATCGATTACTAACATCGAGCAATCGATGGGTTGGGATTGGTATGCGACAGGCGCAGGCTTATCTCTTCAGGAAGCCGATGGGCAGTGGTGGGTTTGGACTCCGGAGGATGTCGATGATGAATCGATTCGCGATATTGAATTGCTTAGCAATGATTCCGCACTTATCGCTCACACAGATGGTATTCGCTTCATCGATTTGGCACCCGGAAATGAAGATCTCGATTATCTGGAAGGGTACTCAGTCGAGGCCTTGTCGCACTTTTGCTCACTCTCTTGCAAATCGAATGAATCAACGGGTGTTTGGCTTGCTCTATCTGAAGAAGGTGAGAATGTTTGGTTGCATTCCTCATCAGATGTTGTCAATTGGTCTAGCCATCTCTTGATTGATGATGGTTCAGCATTGACCCTCGCTTTGGCCACAAACGAGGATGAAATCATCGTGACCATCGGAGACATTCTAGGAAGTCAAACCTGTACAGGTTCAACTCCAGATTCGATAAACTGCGTTGATGATGCGATTGAACGCAGAGATTTGTTTGAGCATGCCAATTCAACTTGGTTTGTAGAAGGGCAATCAGTCCACCTCCTCAGTGACGGTGTATCGACTCCAGCTTGGCAGATGGGTTTACCCAATGGTACAATTTTGGCTCACAGTGATACGATAATCTGGGTTGAGGACTCCGGGATTTGGGCGTGGGATGGTAGTCAATTTAATTCGCTTTCAATCGATTTGCCATCTGCTGCAAATCCTGATGCAGCAGCAATCGATCTCAACGATGGTCGACTCATTGTCACGACAGGAAATGGTGTTGCGATTGTGGATGGCGACAATATTTCTGGTCGCTTACCCTCTCGAATCAAAGTTGATTCAGTCAATCGCGTTCCACTGACCATTGTCGGCTGTGAGGGTTGCGATATGATGGGTTTCCCCATTGTTGAGAGCGGATCTATCCATGTGTCGGATTGGGCAGGGGAAACATTGTCATTGAGTGAAGGTGATTCTGTACGGTTACGAGGTTATCTGCCAGCAATTCGAGGCCAATGGGAAGGTGAACGGATGATTGTAGATGATGCTACACTGAGCCTTCCATCGCCTCCCGGTCAACCATCCTTTGCGGACATGACATTTGGTCTGGTGTCTATTTCCGATGCAGAACTTCTCGCAGGAGGTAGCAACGGTTCCCGAAGTATGGTCATCATTGTCGGGCCAGGTCTGGTGAATCCCACGGTGTTTGATATCGCACTTGCAGATATCGAGGAGTGGGCGGATTTCCAAGCTGATTTGGATTCGACAGGACTCAATGTCGCTCCGATTAAACTTCGGATGATCGAGGCGACAGAAGATGCTGGGGAAAATTTCTCTATGCTGTTTCTTATTTTTGGTTCGTTCGTTATTTTCTCGGGTATTTTGTTGGTCATGAACATCTTCGTTATGTTGGCTGATGAGAGGAAATCAGAGATGGGCATGGCGAGAGCAATCGGGATGCAGCGCAACGATTTGCGAGTTCTTTTCGTACAAGAAGGTGCGTTGCTCGGAATGATTTCCAGTGCAGTGGGTTCTCTGGTCGGCGTTGCCGTCGCATGGATACTCATGCAATTCATGTCTGCATCTTTCCAAGATACTTTATCATGGGATGTCGTATTCAATTGGACGTATCAGAGCCTTTTGGCAGGTTTTGTCGCTGGTTTCCTGGTGACTTGGTCAACACTGTGGACCACTTCGCTGTGGATTAGCAGGATGAATGTCGTCGCGGCCATTCGTAGCATCCCAACAAGGTATCGTGGAAGTTTGCCTTGGTGGTCCATTCTCATCACTTTGTTCCTCGGATTCACATCGCTTGGTAGTTTTGTTCTCGCATTTTTGATTGGTGACCCCATTGAAGGAACACGACATGCATGGTGGCTCTTTGGTGGGTTCACACTGATGTTGGCTCTTGTACCGCCCGCATTTTGGATTCTCGGCGTTATCTTACCCGAAGATGTGACCATCGGCCAGATGCGATTCCATCGACCAGTGGTCCTTCCACGACTTATCTTGTCGATTCTCAGTCTATCCATGATTGCTTGGGGATGGAGTGGCGATCCAGTCAGTGATGAATGGGAACAAGGGCCATTTTCATTCATTATCATGGGCATATTCCTCGTTGCAGCAGGTGTACTACTGCTCACAAGTCTGGCACCTCTCGTAACCCGATTTTTGTCTAGGCTTGTCGCCCCACTCTCCGGGCGGATTGCTGCCGTACTCCCTACCAGTTTGGCTTACCCCATGGCGACCCCCTTCCGAACAGCGATGACAATGGGGATGTTCTCGCTGGTAATTTTTGCAGTCGTCATTCTGTCGGGTTACAGTGCACTGTTCGGTAATTATCTAGATGATATCAGCGAAGAGGCTGGTGGAGAGTATGAAATTCTGGCATTCAGTAGCAGTGAATTGGACCCGGATGTATCTCAATGGGACTTGGGTGCAATGAATATCACTGAGTTTGATTCCATCGCAACCATTCACAATGCGGTAGTGAAAGCAGAACGACCCGATGGTGAAGGTGACAAACTGAATGTCGGTTTACGTGGTTTCGATCAAAATTTCAGCAATCATGGCGGCCTCAGTTTGCAATCGTGGGCGGAAGAAGTGGGAGGCACTGAATCAGAGGTATGGGCCGCAGTACTTGCCGATCCGAGCCTCGTCATCATTGATTCCAGTCTCATGCCACATCCGGTGGGTGCAATCAACCCCCCTCCTACTCTCAATTTGACCGTTGGTAGCCCGATTCTTGTGAGTGACCCCACCAATTTGGGTGTCAATCGAACCGTGTATGTCGCTGGTATTCTGAAAGCTGAGTCCTCAGTAATGCTTTCAGGGATTTACATTCAATCTGATTTTGCTGCAGAACGTTTCGATGCCAAAGCTCAGATTGTATGGTTTAGCATGCCCAATGGTACCCCCGTATCTGCACAAGAATACGCTGCAGATGAGATTGAACGTGGGATGATTGAGGAGGGCGTGGGCGTATTTGTCATCGAAGTTGCCTTTGCCAAAGCCCAATCATTCTTTTTGTCGATATTCAACCTATTGAAGGCCTTCTTGGCCCTTGGTTTGGCTGTAGGAATTGCTGGCCTTGCAGTGGTTACAATACGAAATGTCAGCGAACGTCAACACCAAATCGGCATCTTACGGGCATTGGGATTCCATCGCAGTATGGTTGTTTGGACGTTCCTTGTCGAGTTATCATGGATCTCTTTCCTTGGGATCCTAAATGGTGCACTGGTTGGAATCGGTTTCCACTATGCGCTGTATGATAGATTCCTCAAAGACGAAGGTGCAGAATTCATCATGCCATGGAATGAAATTGCACTGATTGTTGTTGGTGCTTACGTACTGACTCTAATTGCAACATTATGGCCCGTTCGAAAGGCCGCATCAATTCGTCCAGCCGAGGCACTGCGGGATGTTAATTAATTACAAATCGATTGTTCTAGATTTTATAAACAAATGCAGTTTTATCACCTGAAAAGTAACTTGGGCCGCCCATCACTATAAATACGAAGTTTTACTGTGGCAACGCACCCACTGTGAGGGAGGACTGTTAAAGTGAAGCAAATTGTGCCTATTGTACTCACGGCGTTGATGTTGACCAGCGTACTTGCTGGAATCGACTTCGCCGATGAGCTGAAGGATACGAACGAAATGGAAACGGGTGGTCGTGCAGCTGATGAATTGAAGCTGCATGATGTCCTGCAACCACGAGAAACATTCGTGGATGCGGCTGGCAACACTCGGAATGGAATTGACATCGGAGATGTCGTGTATTTCCGGCCGATTATCATCAACGAAGGTGATAACGCAGCCAACGAATTCAACATTCGTGTGACTGTGACTCCGGCTGGAGATGGACAGTCAGCCGTCATCGATAATCTCGATGATGCTGTTTGTCCCGGAGATGTAGCCGTAACCGGTTGCAGCTTCAACACGCTACCATCTGGTGACTTCTTGGGCGGCGGTAATTACCGTATCCAAGCAGCATCTGGCGGCGACCTATCTTGGACACCCACCGTTGCTGGTGAGTATACCGTGTACATGCAAATCGATGTTGATTCAAGCATGGATTCCGATTTGACCAACAACGAGATGACCTACTCGGTCACTGTTCAACACTACCGTGACATTGTTGTCGATCTCTGCTGGACAGATGGTCCATCAGGCGACTGCCAAGCAGCACCTGCAAACCACGACAGTGTTCAGGGCGCTGGTCCACACAACTTCATGTTGACTGTAACCGGAGAAGGTTCCGAAGATTGGGAGCCACGTAACACACAGTTCAGTGTTGAATTTGCCGGGGCTTACGTCACTGAGGAATCTGGAATTTTCCTTGATGGTTCATTCAACGACGTTGCAGCCAATGGTGCCTCAATGACAGTCACCGCTGGTGAAACTTCAACCGTGGATGTTTGGCACAATGTGTCGGAACCTGCACAGACTGTGACTGATTCAAACGACGTTCAGGCCAACCCCTGTGCGAATGCAGCAAACCCATGCCAGCAAGATCGTACCGTACTTGTCTTTGAGACCACCTACACATATCGTGGTGTCATCAAGGGCGACGAAGCATCTTCTGGTAGCGGTTCCGCTCCATCATCATTCTCTGTGACAGCCATGTTGACCGGATTTGACCTGTACGCTCCTTCTGAAGGCGCTGCAGGTGGAGTCGGCCCAGGTGGCGGCGAAGAAGACAACTCAATCATCATGAATGAGCAGAACACAGACTACGATGATCGCACAGGAAACAACGACGGTACGCTCAGCGGATTCTTCACCGTCTTCCACGACCTTGGTGTGACCTCTCTCACCGGTGGCCCGAATGAGGCCACAGAAGGCACCTTGAACGTCGGACAGACGACCCTTTCTGCAAGCGTAGTTTACGGTGGTTCATCTGCAACCAACTACTACGACTGGCGAGTTGTGTTCACCATCACTGATGAGAGTGGAAATGATGCTCTCAACGGTGCACCAGGTGTATCCAACGAGTGTTTGACTGATGATGAGGATTCTTACACTCACACAACACTCAGTCAGACCAACCCTGGCTCAACGCCTGAAGGTACAGCTTGTATCGACGTTATGCTATCTGCTGGCCGATACACTGTAACTGCAGCTGTTGAGTTGATTGGTGGTGCAGACGGTGGCGACACAGAGCCATCCGATGCTACTGACATGAACTCAGGTAACGACATGCGTGGAACCTTCTTCGAAGTCATCAACGACAACCCAACTGTCTACATGACGCTAGATGATATCACCCGTGACGGTGAATCTGTTGAAGCTCCAATCATCGTTGGAGACACGATTACCATGCGCGCGCGAGGACAAGACACAGAAACACCTGCTGAAGGTCTGATGTACGCTTGGTCACGTGTCACCGCAGATGGTGAGCGATTGGACATGGAAACCTGTGTTGAATCAATCTGCACTGTTGAAACAGACGGTTCATGGATTGGTCAGCGTATGATCACTGCCTCAGTAACCGATGGCAACATGGCATCCACATCTGACAGCATGCTGGTATCTGTATGGAATACATACAACCATGACATGACAGTCACAGGAGCAACAGTCAGTTATTCATTGGTTTACAGCCCATTGGTTGCATTCAATGTGACTGCTGTTGACGGTGCATCATACACACAGCAGCAACTTGGTAGCAATGCAGGTGCATACGACAGTGTCGTGTCCTTCGACATGACGTCCTCGAACGTATTCAACCCAACAGACATTGGTGCAGAGACCATGACCATCGATTTCGATGGAGATGCGGCGACAAACTGGGGACTTTGGTATCTGCGAACCGCAGACTCACAGTGGACCAGTGTCAACCACGTCACTCAGTCTGCAGGCAACAATGGTGGAGTCACAATGACATTCAACCACGACGGTGGCCTTGAGGGCAACTTGAACGGTGGCACCTACGCCATCTTCGACGTTGCAACTGCAGCTGCTGAGCCACCTGCAACAGGCGTCAACGGACTAACTGCAACTTTGCAGCCAAGTGCTCAAGTCGTCTTTGACTGGGGCTATGTTGATGACAGTCTATTGGGTAGTGCGGACACAGTCAATCTGTACCACTGCTCGGGTGACGGTTGCGATCCAATGGCGGGCACATCTATGCCTGCAATGAATCCAACTACCACATCTTGGACACTCGTTGGAACCGATGGTGAAAGCTACACAATCCACGTACAAACCGAGAATGGTAACACAGACGAGGCCTCTGGCGCAGCACTCACAGGTGGCGGAATGGCCATCACCGTCACTGCTGACGGTAGTGTATCACCTGCACCTGGAATCAACGCAGACGTCCCGTCCTCTGAGGGTGATTCACTCACCTTCACATGGACAGCCACCGACACTGGTGATGTATCTTCATGGATGGTTTGCTGGGCTGCTAGTCAGTCCGTCGTTCAAGACTCCTTCGACAGTGTCGTAGGTGATGGTGCATGTGCAGAAACCACAGATACCACAACCTCGCTCACCGTCACTGAGCAGGACATGTGTGGCGGCTCTTGCAGCTCGAACATGTTCTTCGCAGTTGGAGCCAAGGACGCCACTGGAAACGTCTACTCGCCTGATGGCGACAGTCACCTAATGACTGCAGACTACAGCTCTGGAGTTGTAGACCCTGGTGTCGTTGATGGTGGTGGAAATGACCCAGCAGGTCAAGACGAAGGCATGCCTACCGGCGCTATTGCAGCAATCATCGTTCTGGTGGTCATTGCAGTCATCGGTGGTGCATTCATCTTGACACGTGGCACAGAAGGCGACGGCGAAGGCAAAGAGTGGGACTACTGATCCCAACATCTTCGGAAGAAAACAAGACCCGTCCTTGAGACGGTGACCTCGGGCCGGGCCCCCATAGGGGGCCCGGTCCTTTTTTTTGTTTCAGAAATGAGATTGAGCTGAAAGCTATCGTGAATTTACATCTCGGTGCAGCGTTTTCACGTATCCAAAATGGGTTTTTTATTCAATTTGTTAAGCCCTAAAAGAAATTTTCCCGGCCAATAAAATATAAAACTACTTTTGTTACAAATTGTTTGTACTACTAATTTTTTGGTATTTTGAGGTGCAGAAAATTCCCTCGCAGTTTGTCGAACAGAATAGGGAAATCAAAGCGTTTGCACCCATACGGTTATATCTACGTCAGAGCGTGGCAGGACTGTTCATAGGACACTCTGGGGTATGTGAATGATGACAGATGGAAACAAGAAGGTGTTGGGCGGCAGTTGGCTGTTGCTCACGCTATTGATGATTGGAATGAGTTGGGCCCAAGCGGTTCCACCAGCAGGAGATGCAGTATCGGACAATATTGTCGATGAAGCAGATGCTAGCGAAGAGGTGGATATGTTTGCTCTCAACGTGGAGGAATATGTAACGGTTGATGATATCGGATACGGCTACCCAGCCGAAGACGAGCTCGTCGGAAGCCGAACAGCGAACTCCAAGACGTATGTGACGGAAGAAGGAAAGGTTGCGATTGTAACCACTGACCCGATCCATTACCTCGATGACGAGGGAGCATGGAGAGCGGTCGACCTCAACATTGAGTCCGAAGGAAATGGTTGGTCTGTGACTGAAAACACATACAACACTTACTTCGAAGCAAATGTTCAGGACGGTGTAGTAATCGAAGTCGATCAGAACATCGACGCCATCCGAATGGGTATCAACCCCATGGTCGTACAAATGGACAAGGACATGGCACAGCCAATGATGTACCACCTCGATGAAACCGAGGAGCCCGTACAGTCAGCTGGAAACGTGTTGCGCTATCCGTTAGGTCAGGGCATCGCTCTGGACTACATGGTCACAGCAACACAGGTCAAGCAGAACTTGGTTCTACGTGACCAGCCGTTCTTCGGTCAGGAATTCGACGGATGGCTTGGCCTACAGGAAGAAATGCTTCTACCGCACGGCTACGCTGTCTTCAACGGAGCAAGTCCTCTGCAAGAGGGTGAAGTTCTGAAGACAAACGAGTCGTTCGAAATTCGAAACATTGAGACTGGTGAACTGTATGTCAGTGTTCCAGCACCTCTCGTTTACGATTCAAGTCCTGAAGCACTACCTGCACTCGGTCAGTACTTCATCGTACAAACTGGATCCCATGTTCAGATGACCACTGCGATTGATTCACAGTGGCTGATGGATGAGAACCGTTCGTACCCTGTGATGATTGACCCAACGATTGATGTCACTGCTTCAACGACTTACTACACTTACAAGTATTCGATCAACTATGGTTGGACTTCGTTCAACTACGAGCGAGGATATTCAACATCGTTCATCAGTTACACTTGCAAGGGATCTGGTAGTTCAGCGAACACCTGTACGAGTTCATCTCGATACGCGGGCTACGTTCGAAACACTGTTCACCGATTCAACTTGGCAAACACCATGCCAAGTGGTGCAACTGTCACTGGTGTAGATTATGAGAACCACGTCGGTCGATACCGAACTGGTTCCCGAAGCTTCGAAGTTGCAGTCATGAAGAGCGGCTCCTCACAGAGTAGCACAATGGTTGACCCAGCGAGTTACACATACAGCTCAGGTCTGTACATTCACCGATACTCGCACAACTCACCTGCTTCGTCTTCAGCAACAACGCTCAGTGATCCAGGATACTACTATGGTTACAACGCCGGTAGCATCCGATCAATCACCATGAACTCAAATGGTGAAGCTGACGTTCAAGATGCAGTTGACGGCAACGGTGCTGGTTCCAGTGGACACATCCTCGGATTGGCTGTCCGCAACTCCGGAAACGCACCCATGTGGTACTGGTGTACTCAGAACACCTACACCTACTACGGTTGCCAAAGCAGTGCAGCATACAAGCCTCATCTAGAAATCGCCTACACAGGCGGTTCAGATACAACGGCTCCAATTGCCGAGCACACAGCCTTCAATGGTAAGACCACTTACCTTGACGGTGCTCGAACACTGTACATTAGCGCAACAGATGCTAGTGGAGTCAACACCACAGCTGCAGGTAAACCCCACCTGTACTACCGTGTTGATGGAGGCTCATGGTCCGGTGTCGGTGCAACCACAATCGGAACCTGTGTTGCAGGCGGTGCAGCTTGTAACTTCAAGGCAACAATCCCAGCTCAAGCGGCTCCTGCTACAGGAACCAAGGAAGTAGAATACTACTGGGCTTACCGTGACGCACCCGCTCCACCAAACGGTGGTGTCTCGGGTACAACCGGTACGACTCCTGCTGGTGGAACTGGTATCCCAAGCAACATGCAGACGCATCCAAGTTCACCATACAGCTACGAAATTGAGCATGTCGACAATGCAGCCGACGGCGACAACAAGTGGCAACTCAAGGCCAGTGGATGGAACTCCTACTCGTACTACAGTGCACAGCGCTACTACGATTGGCAGATGACCTACTACGAACCAAGTCGTGAATACCACATGGAATACGATACTTCTAACTGTGGCACAGGCTCATTGTCGTGCTTTAACTCAGCAGCAGTATTGGATCTAAGATACTACCCGGGTACTACCCGTGTGTGCACATCGACCAACTGTCAGACAAACATGGACAAGGTCACTGTTCCAGGGCTTTCAATGAACGCCCGTAACGGACCTGGTTCTGACATCATTTGGTACCACGATGGAACATCATGGGGTGTCATGGGTTACGAAGTATCTAGTGGGAATGGAATCGAGCAGCCACAATCTGCCGGTACCACATACACCTCACTGAACTATGGTAGTACAGACGATGGATACGTCAAGGTCCCGATCCCTGGTGACATTACAGGTTACTTTGGTGCGTTCTCATGGAACTCCACCTACAACCTAAACAGTGCAAACCGTAACATGTTCTGCGTGAACACGAACAACAACCCAATCATGTTCGTGCGCTCGACCTACACAGGCTCAAGCTACAGCAACCCATGTTACAGTACGTACTACTACTACCGTTACAACTACGCATGGAACGGTTGGTCTAACCCAGGATATGACGGCAAGGTCGACAGCAGTTGGCAAGTCAACTCCAAGGTCAGCTCAATCAAGCCTGCACCAGATACATTCGCTCCTGAGTTCAACCACCCAGGAATGATGGACACGTATGTCGAAGATGATCGAACACTATCGATGAAGATTAACGATGCTGGTGATCCACCAGTCGGTTTGAACACCAACGCAACAGATCAAGGAGACGGTCTTGTTGCTCCTTCGATGAAGTACCGTGTCTATGATGCAGAAGCAGGCTCATGGTCCAGCTGGACAGAGCGTGCAATGTCACCAGATGCAGCACGCAGTTCCTGTGTACAAACCGCATGTACGTGGACAACCACAATCCCCGGCACAGACCGTGGAAACTCTGTGGAATACACACTGCACGCAGTCGATAACAACGGTAACTGGAACAACACCACCGCTGTATCCTACGACATTGGAACACCGAGCAAGGTTTTCGTCATTGAATGGCATGACATGACTGCTGGATTCAACTCCGGTTACAATGTCAACTATCAGGTCCGTCTTTATGATGAGACAAACGAGATTGAGTTCGAGTATGACACAAGCAGCAATGCGTACTACGATTACCAGTACATCGGCTTCCAGAACCCGGCAGCCAACGCTGGTGAACTCCTACGCGGACGCGGAGCAGGATTCCTATCCGGTGGACAAAATCCGTTTGCCAACAACTACCGAATCGCGACTGATGGTAGTGCGTATGGATACGAGACCTACTCTGCTGGTATGACTGAATTGTTCAACTTCAACGAAGAATTCACTGGCAGCAACAACGGTTACCCGTACACATACTACTGTACTCGATACTTCACAAGCTACCGAGGCGACTGCAGTACGGTTATCGATTTGCCAAACGACTTCGAGTTCGAGTACTTCGGCAGCACCTTCAACGGAACGCAGGGTCACAAGATCCACGCAATCCGCCACGGTGCAATGCAGTTCAGTACCTCAAGTTCGACCAACAGTGCACAGATGATGTCCTCCAGTTGGGGAACAACCATGCCTGGCTTGCCAAGCAGTTCCTCATATGCAGCGAACGTTGATCTAGCACCATGGTGGGGCTACTATGCAGCGTACTACTGCTACTACAACTCTGCTTCAGAGTGCAGTATTCGCTCGAAGATGATTCCATTCGATGGATCAGGTATGGACGTTACAGCGGACATCACCACACCAACGATTTGGGATATTGAGCAGAGTCCAATCCGTGTGAACCCATCCAGCGGTGATTACTTGCAGGTCTCAGCCGACTTGACCATCATGCCCGGCGTAGAAGTGCAAATCGCTGAGGGCAAGGGTCTTGCGATTACTGGAGCATGTAACAGTTTGACAGTGAACGGTAACGAGTCACACCCAGTGAAGATCACCAACTTGGGTACAAACAATGCTAAGGGTATTGCTTTCACAAACGGTGGATGCAGTACAGCAGGCACAGATGACCGCCACACCTTCGACAACACTGACTTTGAGAACATGGATATTGCCATCAGTGCAGGTAGCCGCCACGGCAGTGCACCTCACTACAATGGCAATGTGGGTAACTTCACATTCACTGATGTTACCTTCACCAACGTCTCAACTGCAATCAAGCACGGCAGTGGACAAGGTACAGGCTTCGATCTATCAGGTGTCAGCATCGCAAACAGCGCTGACTCATGTATCGAGCTACCAGATGACTCAAGTTTGACTTGGGTCGGTGGTTCAGCCACTGATTGTAACACCCATGCCTACACAGGACAGGGTGCAGTAATGACTGGCGATGGCTCAACAGTATGGATTGAGAACGTCACCATGACTGATGCAGCTGTGAACGGTATCATCGGCGAGGCAGACAGCCTCACACTGTCGAACGTGACCATCGATGCCAGCAATGGCTTCTCGTCACAGCAGACCGGAACCGGTGTTGCCCAGACCAGCACTGCTACCAGTGGTACTGATGCCCACTTCTACAATGTAGACATCAGCAACTACAATGCAGCGTTGACCACACACGCAACAGACAGCCTACACATGGAAGATGTCACCAGTACCGGTGACTCCAACGGTTACAGTATCACACCTGCAGGAGCAAGCAGCCCTGCGATTGGTGACACTGGTTGGACCATGGACACAGTCAGTGCAGATGGTGGACTCACTATGGCACGCACTCAGCCAGGAACCATGGACAACATCGATCTTGGTGGTGCCCTACAAATGTCGGGTACTGCTCCAAGCACAGACATGGTCTCTGGTAACACACTCAGTGTGTCCGGACTCACAGTCAATGGCTGTGGTTGGAATGTCAACTTTGCTGACATCGACATGGGCGATGGCTCAAGCGATGCTTGGGTCAGTGCAAACTGTGCGTCTGCCTCAAGCAGCAACGTGATCACCATCTCCGATGGTACAATCGCTGGTGACAGCACGAACAACAACTTCGTGTACGCACGCAACAGTGTATTGACCGTTGCAATGATGACCGTTACGGGCCAGACAAACTGGGGTAACTACCTCGCAAGCGCTGGAACCAACGGTGACATCCGCTTGATTGATGTCAACTTCCGAGGCAACGACTGTCTTGATGCAAACAATGCTGCAGACACAACTGCTTGTTGGGTTGAAGCTGCATCTGGCAGCTCAAAGATCTACTTCGGTGGTATCGGAACCGTGTCTGTTTACCGATCTGGTAACAGTGGTAATGCCTTCCAGGCCAACCACAATGTTGCCGCTTCGGTACACGACAGTTCAGGAACAGAATTGTTCACTGTCGGGACCAGCAAGACTGATGCCTCAGGTGCAGCAAGTGTTTGGCTCATCACTGATTTGTATGAGCGTGACAACACTGGAGCTACCAGTTCATCTGCAACATACGCTGATCACACTCTCCGCGCAGCGGGTGGAGCAGGTCAGAACGTGACAACACCAGCAGACCCATGGTACAGTGCAGCACACAACGCTGACTACCCAAGCAGTGACCTGCCTCTTGAGGTCGGTGAACACGTTTACCTCAAGCTCGAGGCGTTCCCAATGGACTTTGGTGGAGCAACGAAGGATTGTACCTTCTTCTCCAACAACGACTCAGCTTCGATGGTGGATGGATACCACACCTACACCCGTCAAATCATCACCTTGTCTGCTGACATGGTACTTGACGGATGCAGTGTGCACCTACAGGGTACTTCTCTGCGCATCAACCGCACAGCAGCAAGCAACCCAACCATCACTCTGCTCAACGGAGCAGAGTTGGTCGTCAGTGAGCACGATGGTGACTTTGGTGCAATCCGTGCACAGTCCAGTGCATACCCATGGACAATGGATCTTGCAGATGGTGGCCAGTTCACCATCGATGCAGGTTCGATTCGTGACATGAGTGGTGGATTAACTGTCAGTGATGGCGGTACACTGGAGATGCGAAACGGTTCGACTGCCTTTGGTAGTCCAAACGCCGCAGCATCGACAGCAACCATCAACGTTGATGGCGGAACATATGTCGTCAACAACGCTGTGGTACAGAACGCAAACTCTGGTATTGGTGTCCGTATTCATGACTCTGCAGCAAGCAGTGTATCCAACATCCTTGTCAAGAACTCGGCTGTTGGTATCTCTGTAGTAGATGCAGCACCAACCATCGATGGATTCACACTAACTGACAACACAGTTGGTATGGAAGTTGACGGTGGCATGAGTCTACCCACAATTTACCGCTCAGAAATTCTGAGTGGAGAGAGTCGCGGTTGGACAACCCACGCAATCGACATTACTTCCTTCGCGAAGAATAATCAGTACGTGCAAATCGGCGCAAACTTCGTTTACGCCGGTGGTAACGCTGACCCACGACAAGGTTCGTACTATGGCAAATACTTCATGGTCTCAGACCGATACCGTATCGCAGTCGATGATGGAAACGGTTTGCAGAATGTCACTGATTCAAGTAAGACTGGATATTACCCATGGGGTAACAACGATCCAGCCGTTACACAAGGTGGCATGAGCTACGATGGTGGTGAAGGTGGTGCACCTGTTTGGGATTGCAACCTTTACGGTTACCGATACAACCCTGGCGGTTCCTATCAGTATGCGTATTACTACTACTTCATCGCCTATGGTGGTGGAGCGTACTCAAGTGCAGGAAGCAACAACATGGAGCCCAATGAATTCGGATTCCGTATGCAGTCTGTTGATGGTCTTACTCAGAGCACCAACTACTACCCATACCACTTCTGGGGCGGTTACTGGCCAAGCTTCTACTATGCTAACACAGTACACGCACCTGTTGAAGGATTCAACGGAATGTGGGGCAGCTACAACGTCTGCAAGTCATACGCTTACAGTGTTGCAACTCCAAACCCAGCGGGTTGGAGAATCGCTTACCCAATCGTTGACACCAGTTCAGCCAACATTGACCAAGTCGTGGTCTACATGGACGTGCACCACTACGGTGCTGACTACTACCAAGACCGTATCGACTTCTCAGTTCGTGCAGCAAACAGTGTCACTGATTTGTTGAGCAAGGACTACAGTCGAGACTTCGGTACCGCCGACATCAGTGATGGTGTCATCAACGGTGCTGATACTGGTATTGATATCGGTGGAGCAAGAGCTGCTGGTGCGTTGAGTGATATCACCATCAACAACCCAACTAGCGAAGGTATCCTCGTATCTGGTTCCACTGGTGCAACCATGGATCAGATTACAGTCAACGATGGCCGCTATGGTGTCCGAATGGGCAGCAACGCAGGTGGCAAGTTGGCTCTAACCAACATGGACTTGGACAACCAATCAATGGACGGAATCGTTCTTTCGAAGACCATGAACCTAGACCTTAGCGGAACCATTGCAAACGCAGGTTACTGTGCAGTGAAGGTTCTAAGTTCGAACTCAGGTGACTGGGAATTCGAGGGATTGAATCTAAACAACAACGGTGTTGGTGTAACGCACGATGGTACTGGAACAGTCTACATGTCTGACACGACCATGAGTGGTAACACGCAAGATGTGACCATGAGTGGTACAGCGGCAATGGAGTACCTAGAAGGTGACATTGATGATACCAAGGTCAGTATTACTGATTCGGCTATGTTCACTCGACAGCGATCACTTGACATATCTATCTCTGCAGATTCAACAGCAGTAGATGGCGCCCGAGTGAAGGTACTGGATGCGAACTCAGCTGTTGTGGACAGTGGTACCACTGACGCCAATGGTGGTGTTGATGGCATGAAGTTCACCGCTTGGACCAAGGATGCATCTGGAAAGAATGTTGCAAACCTTGGAGGTTACCAGTTGGTGAGCCTTGCCCACATCGACTACGTCAATGGCCAAAGCATCGATGTTCGATATGTGATGGACACCATCACATTGGCCGACCAGTCAGGTAACACTGCTTCGGCAGCATTGACTGCATCAATTACTGACCGTGTATGTTACTCATACACATCATGGGACGTAATGGGCCGATGTACTGGACTAAACTACCGAAGTCAGCGTACAGTTGATGGCGTTGTGGAACACGGCTACTACATCGATAACAGTGACATGTCTAACAAGGTCATTCAGATGGATTCACCATACAACTACGCCGATATCGGTACTGGGAAGATGAGCTTCAACAACTCGATCATCTTCACAACTGGAACCGTAAACGACGAGACTCGAATTCAAGTCACTTACCCATACCAGGGTAAGATTTGGATGCACAACACGACCATTATTTCAATGGGTGATGATGATTCAAGTAGCTTCCGTGTCGGTTATTCTGGAACGTACAGCTACGGGCAATATGATATCGATGATAGCAAGTTGTTGGGTCTGAAGAACATCGGAACAGGTAGTGGTTACTACCTACAGAACGGTGACTTGTCTGTTACCAACAGCCTGTTGATGCACTACAGAGTACCTGAGAGCACTTCAAGTGCCGTATTCTACGATGACATGTGCATTCAGTCTGCTGGATTCGACAATGTCCGAATTACAGGCAACACAATGATTGATTGTGGTGTTGGATTCTTCGTACCAAGTAACTTCTATGCTACATCCACTTACTACGGTGGAAACGGTACACGTGATCTACAGGTGAACAACAACACCTTCGAAGATTGTACTGTACTCTGTATGTGGTACTACCTGAACGCGAATGTACACGATGCCAAGTTCAACGGCAACGTGTTCACTGGTGCTGTACCCGAGTACAACGTGTACAGCCAGGATGCAACATCCTACAGTGTAGAGATTGATGGTAACACCTTGGTTGCTGAGAACCCGATTTACCTACGTGGTGCACGTGAGTGGAGTATCAGTAACAACGACATCACTGGTATTGGAAGTGCGGCAAACGCCTGTGTCTACGTCCTCAACGGACATGGTGACATCTCAGGTAACTCCTGCACAGATGCTGACGGTGGAATTGCAGTCAGTGGTATCCGCAGTGGTAACGATGTCCACATTGAAGGCAACACCATCGGATTCACCACCGGTCGCCTACCGACCAGTGCAGTGGGTATCTATGTCGAAAACTGTGGTTTGGATGAGATCTTCATGTCAAACAACGTTGTATCGACTGTTATGAATGCGGTCAACACCGACGGATGCACAGTAACCGACAACAACTCGGTTTACTCTGGTCTTGGTGGCGGCGCAGGTCGAATCTTCAACGTCGACATGCAACAGAGCACTTTCAGCCCAGCACACATCACTGGTGCCTGTGTTGGTGACTCTGTACGCTGGACATCCCGTGCATACTACAGCACGAACACACCTCACTCAACCACATCTGACTCAGGTCAGGCTGAGAGTTGGGACAGTACACCAATGAACCTTGGATCATCGTTTATCCATCAGTTCACGAATGCGGGTAACTTCACCTACTACAGTACAGCAGCACAGACGACCGTAACAGGTTCAGTCAATGTTGCAACCTGTACGGGTAACAACCTGCAGACGACTGGTATCGACATCATGGGTGGCGGCGATGACATTACACTGAACGGTGTTGTTGTCTCCGGATATGGTCTTGGCCTTGCAATGGACGGCGGTGAGCTACACATGGCATCCTCGACCACCATCATCGGTGACGACACTGCAGTCGAAGTGACCAACGTTGACCTATCGACCAACGGTGCAGTACTTGCAGCGAACAGCAGCTACGGTGTTGCTCTAGATGTTGTCAGCCAAGGTGGCAACGATGTGCTTGACTTGACAGGCTTATCTGTCAACGCAGCCATTGGTGTACTTGCTGACGGACACTCAGAGTTCCGCTGGAACGGTGGTGTTGCTCAGGGTAGCACTGTACTGAAGACAGTCAATGGTGCATCAGGTACCTTGGAGAACATGTCCGGTATCTTTGCACACCCAACATTTGGTGATGTACCAGCTCCATGGGAGCAGACCGCATCTTGCTACAGTGTTGACCCCACATACATCGCAACCAACGGTGGTTGTGGTGGTGTCACCACACAGATTGATGCAGGTGCATTCTCAACTGTTACCAGCATTGGAAACGGCGTACTCAACAACGGTGCTTTGATCACCGGTTTGACTCTGCCATCCAGGCTAACTGTTGATTCTGATGCGATTGTCCATGAGGGTAACTTGCTGGACTTGACCATCACTCACATGGGTGCAAACCCAAGCAGTGATGTTGGTCTATACATCCGCAGCCTTGCTCAGGCAACCAACCTCGCCACAGGCGAAACGGTCAATGTCCCCGGTGGACAAGCAGCCTACGTCAGCCCATCATGGCGCAGCAGTGCAGGTCGAACCATCACTGTTGACGGTGTACTTTGGGACTGGCTCGGATCTAACTTCGCAAACGAAGCCGATGACATGATGCCCGGTGCAGTTGCAGTTAACGCAACCACACAGGCGCACATGCGAATCACTTGGGACTCGAACTACATGTTCGTCGCATTGGTTGGACCTACTTTCGTAAGCACAGATGGTCTGTTCTACCTTGATACAACCGCTGGTGGTTCGTCCACTGGTGACATGTGGCACTCACAGCACACTCTGCCAATCCAGGCAGACTACATGTTGTGGATGGAGGATCTCAACAACTGGGGTCTACGCAAGGTTATGCCAACCGGTAACTGGGTGGATGTAACATCCAGCTGTCCACAGATTGATTCGAGCATCTTCGTCGGGAACCCGACCACCACAACTCCTGTGAGTGAGTTCCGTGTTCCATGGTCCTGCCTAGGCAGCCCAACCGAGGAAGTTCGCTGGCTTGCATTGGTACAGTGGGATTCACCATTCGGTCAGGATGGACAAGTTGCTGGTGTGTTCCCAGAACAGCCATTCAACGGTACAACAACATCTGGTCAGACCTTCGGTCAGTTCGGAACCTTCAACCTCGTTGGAGGCGACCTACCTGCATCCGGAGATGCTCCAGTAACATTGGATGACCACCTGCTATTGTTCAGAACCTACACAGGTTCCAGCACAACACCAGGTGCACCTCACATCTACCAGATTATGGTCAAGGTCCGCAACGCGGAAGGTGACTACTGGGATTGGGATGACTCCAATGCACCAGTGATCATGACAACAAACCAGGATATCTCAATCGATATCCTGCGAGCAAAGCCGGTCATTGAGAACTTGGTCGATGTCGAGTATGACGAAGATTCGGGTCAACACACCATTACCCTAACGGACAAGGGTGTCGATCTGCAGGATACGTCAGAGTCGCTTGTATGGACAGTAACTGATGCACCAACGAACACGCACAGTTATCCAACTCCGTATGATTACACATTGGCAGGACAATCGTTGGAGATTGATACACTTGAGAACCAGTTCGGCGGTCACCGCCTACAACTGACTGTCACAGACAGTCACGGTCTCAGTGCAACACAGACAATGGAAGTTGGTATCTGGAACGTCAACGACGCACCAGTCATCTGTAACACCAACCGATTTGACTGCATGCCAGTCTTCTACGATGACGGTGATGGTAACCTAAACGTCCACGATGAGAACTTCAACGGTCTCATCACCAAGGACCTTGGTGACACATCGAATGCATCTCGCTCGTATGTTGTCGATATGGCAAACGAGCAGACTCAGAGTGATTGGAACAATGAGGCAGTGCCTCAGATCTACACCTGGACTGAAGAAGAGGGTACCTGTGTGCCATTCGCAAGTGAGATTGCATCCAACGTGTTGACCATCGCGGAGAACACTTCGAACGAAGCTGGTGGAAACTGTGACATCGTCTTGGATCTATCAGACGGTGCAACCACAAACGATGCAGCAACCGCAGTTACTGTGAACTTCATCGTGAACCCGGTCAACGACCAGCCGATCATCAAGGACTTCAACGCAGCAGAGAATGTCTTCGTTGAAACCGCAAATGGTTCGCTACAGTTGGATTGGTTCTGGGATGTTGTGGAAGACGACGAGAACGAGGACAACTTGACTTGGGATCTAAGTCGCCTAATGTCTGACAACGACCACACATTGGAAGAGTTGTCATGGTCTGTCGAAGAAACCTCATTGTGCGCATACGAGAACTACTTCTCGATTAGCATTGACAATGATGCCGACACATTTGCAATCGACTTGATTGATGATGCAGCAACAGATGCTCCAACATCGGAGATTGACTTCTTGCAAGACGCTGACAACAACGGCGAAGCAGATGGTGGTGTCCACCAGATGCAGCCTGCAAGTGGTGTCTACTGTACGGTCTACCTATGGATGAACGATACAGCAGAAGCACCAAGTTACATCGACTATGAGCAGAGCCCATCTGGTGTCTACGAACAGCGAAGTGACCGTGTGACTGTCTACATCCGTGTAATGAACACAGCTGAGGCGCGTCCAGACTACCACTTCGATGAAGAAGGTGGATTCAACTGGCTCAACATTGAGGCTGTTCTACCAGGTACACGTGTACCAGTAGACATCGACATCACCAACACTGGTGACGACCCAGCTCTGTACAACTACGGACACGATGTGCAAGTTCGCTTCTACGCGGATGACAACCCAACTCTGATCCAAGACCAGGTCACCCTGTCTTGGGATGCTGGTGAAGTACCAGACGTTGGTGAGACCGTAACCATCCGTGGATACGTGACCCTCAACAACCCAACTGAGTACGTACGTGCGTTCCTCGAAGTTCGCACCATCAACCCGCACACAGATGATTACATCGACAACTCGATCCGCCGACCAGCGCTTGAAGAGTTGAACTGGGATAACAACAACATCACAACAGATGACACAGCAGATGGACTACCAGAGATGGTACGCCTACGCCCAGCAACTTCGGTTGCGAGCTTCGCACCAGGTCTGATTGCAGTGAGTTTGGTTGGTGCCTTCGTCGGTGCCCTCCTCATGCGCTCACGCAATGAAGAGGATGAAGAGGAACTCACAGAGTCCCTCTCTGGTGATGAGCAGGCCGTCAGCCCAGTGATTGCAACGATTCTACTTGTTGCAATCACAGTGGTCTTGTCCGGTGTGATCTATGTCTGGGCAAACAGCCTGGCCACAGACTCCACTGGTAAGGCAACGCCTCGTCTGACCTTCGATGCGTCAGCAGAGTCGTTCACAGGTGACAGCGACATGTGGTATTGGGCAATCAACGTCCGAAGTCACGACAACGAGCTTGCTGCACAGGCGGTATTTGTCGTCGTTGAGTGGATTGACAGTTCAGGTGAGGCACAATCGTACCGAACCAGTCTTGCCAACCCAGACGGTGTCTACGGATTTATCCCGAGTAACAGTGACAAGTTGGTCACTTACAAGGATTCGATCAACTGTGCTGTTGATTGTTCGGCAGGATTCGGTGCAAACGACCGAATTCAGGTCCGAATGATTGACCAGACCACCGGTGAAGAGTTGCCAAACAATACTCTAATCACACTACAGTACGCACCTTCTGGTGGTACTGCTGTGATTCTGATGACTTACTCTGCAAGTCAGACAAGCATCAGCCCTCAGTACTGAGTTGATTGAGAGATAACCACAGGGGCCACCCGAAGGTGGCAGGGTGGGGCGCCTTCGGGCGCCCCCTCTGAGCCCCCACTCCGCTTCGGTGGAGTGGGGTCCTTTGCTCCCATTCCTTCTTGACCAGATACCCCTTCGTCGGTATCAGCGGTGATTCTATGGCCTTCAAAGCGGTATGTTTCGATTGTGATGGCGTATTGGTAGAAACCATTTCATCATGGAGAATTATTCACGAGTATTTTGGCACCAATAGCGGTGAAATGCTTGATCGTTTTCTTCGAGGTGAAGTCAGTGATGCTGAGTTTATGGCTGATGATATTCGACTTTGGAAATCAGTGAAACCCAAAATCCACCGTGATGAGTTAATGCGGTGCTATCAGGGTGTCAAGTTGATGCCAGGTGCTCGAGAATTAGTCGAGGCCCTCAAGGCACGAGGCATTTATGTGGCGATTGTCAGCGCAGGCGTTGATTTACTCATTGGTTCCATTGCGAAGCTGTTGGATGCTGACGATTGGGTTTCAAATGGATTCCAGTACGATGATGATGGTTTTCTACTCGACGATGGAGATGTACGGGTTCCTGCACACCACAAGGATGCGATGGTGCAAAAGCTGGTCCGCATCCATGGTTTTGATCCATCAGAAGTTGTCAGTGTGGGTGACAACCACACAGATTTGAGTATGCAAATTCCAGGCTCTTCTTTCATTGGATTCAATGGGCAGAAACAAATTGCAATCGATGGTTTTGCTGCCGCAGGTGTCCCTCATGTCACAGAAAAGGACTGTCGTTCGCTTTGGCCATATTTGTTCGAAGGCGAATCATTCCCCGCCGTAGGCGGGGAATGAGTCAAAGACGTGGTCGCCACGTCACGAGTCAATGCAAAGGGCCGTTGTCCCGATCCTTCTCGCATTTCTCCTGCTATTACCGGTTTCAATTGCGGGTGAAGGGGGCGAGGAAGAAATCAGTCTGACCGTTTGGCATTCCTTTGCAGCAGAAAGTCAAGAAGAGGCTACGTTCTTGGATGCGGTCCAGATTTTTGAACAAACCCATCCACACTTACTGGTCGAAGTCACGGGTATCCCATTTGCAGATATTGATCGCCAGTACGAAATTGCAGCGCAAGCAGGTCAGGCACCGGACATCGTTCGTCTTTCGAGTGATCAGCTCGGTAAAATAGGGGAAATTCGAGTCAATGGTTTCCCTTTATTGGAAGACCTTCGTCCTCACTTGACTCCCATTCAGCGTTCAACCTTTGATGATCAAGCATTACATTCAATGCGATATGGTGATGCGTTGTATGGTCTCCCTGCTAGCCAAGATTGCTTATCTTTACTGTACAATCGAGCTTTGTTTGACGCCGAAGGTTTGGATTACCCCGATGAGAACTGGACAACCCAAGATTTGATTTCAGCCGCTGAAAATCTCACACAAGGGGATGTCTATGGCCTCGCGATTCCGGTCAAGGCCGCCTACTGGTGGTTCCCCTTCCAGAATGGATTCGGAGGGAGCCTATTTGATTCTGAAGGAAATCCTACGCTTGATTCAAACGGAAGTGCTGAAGCCTTAGATTGGTATCTCTCCTTAGAGCAAGAGTACGAAATCGTTCGAACAGGAACTGTTGGGGAGACGATGAAATCTCAATTCATTACCTCTCAAGCTGCAATGATTGTCGACGGGCCATGGAATTGGGCAACGTATGAAGCTGGCCGATTGGATGTCGGCCAGACCCTACTCCCGATTATTGAGGAAACGGGACTACGTGCTTCGCCACTTGTATTGTACAAGGGCTGGTCGATTTCAAAGGAAAGCCAACAAAAGGTTGCTGCAACATCTTTGATTCTCCATCTATCTTCACCAGATGTTCAGAAGACATTTGCGCTCGAAACGATGACCATGCCAACATCAGTCCAAACTGCAATGGATCCTGAAGTGCAATCCGATTCAGTGCTTTCCGGATTTTTAGCACAAGCTGAATTGGCAACTCCTGCTCCAACCACTCGGGCGATGTCAAATGTCTACGGCCCCCTCGGTACAGCCATCGAGCAGGTCCATGTTGGAGACGCAAACGCTCAGGATGCTCTTTCAGGTGCAAATGCAGAAATGTTGTCTTTGATTTCTGAACAATCTACTTCTGAACCTTTTCCGTTATCTCCTGGATATCGAACAATTAGCCTGACAGTACCCGTGAATTCATCTGCAATTTCATACGAAATTTTTGTCGACAATATTTCACATTCGACATTATTGGTTGGTGAATTTGGTACAGAGAGTCTAGGTTACGATGATTGTCATTCAAATGGAATTGACTTGCTTCGGCAAGGCCATTCTCCCGTGATACCGGTAAGTGCAAGCAACTGGACTTGTGATTTGGGAGGGATGGTTCCAGATCAGATTCATTTCATCGAGGTGTATGTCGATATAGGGGACGGATTCGATCAAACGCTACATTATTCGGTGAGTGCATCAACTTCAGTTGCAGATCAAATCCCCCCTGCTCCAGACACCAGTCCGATTTTATTTGCAATCGGTTCAATAGTATGCTCTTTGATTGCCTTACTGGCATTTTTGAGATGGAAGGATGCTAAAGAAGGTCGCAATCGTGGTAAACTTGCACACGCTTACATCGCCCCTGCAATCATCGCTCTCGCAGTATTGACATTCTATCCTGTCCTCTATGGGATTTGGTTGTCTTTTACCGATGCCAATCAAACTCAGTTGGGTGATGAAACTTGGATCGGACTGGAAAATTTTGTCACCGTTCTCACTTCTGCCGGCTTCTTCCGTGTGACTTTGTTCACCTTGATTTGGACAATTACCAACGTCGCGGCTCACATCGGTATAGGATTGGCTCTGGCTTTGGTTCTCAACAATCCTCACGTTAAAGGGCGAACTGCTTACAGAACTGCCCTCCTCTTGCCTTGGGCCATTCCGTCATACATCTCTGTGCTTGTTTGGAAGGGTATGCTACAACCAGAAGGTTTGGTCGACTCGATTTTAGGAACTAATTTTGAGATGCTTGCAGATCCAAATGGTGCGAAAACTTTGGTGATTCTCGTCAACATCTGGTTGGGTGTTCCATTCATGATGATGTCATTAAGTGGGGCAATTCAGGCTCTTCCACAGGATATGTATGAAGCCGCTGAAGTCGATGGTGTTAGTTCGTGGAATCAGTTCAAGCATCTGACTCTACCCAATCTAAAGAGCGCGCTCATCCCACTCAGTTTACTTGGATTCATCTGGACATTCAACATGTTCAATGTCATTTATTTGATGACTGATGGAGGTCCAAACCTTCGCTTTGGTGAACCTGGTGAAACCGATATTCTGATCACTTACGTCTACGATGTTGCCTTCCGAGATGGTGCATATGGTGTGGCTGCAGCATGGTCGGTTGTCATCTTCTTGATGCTAGTCGCCTTCTCTTGGGTATACATGAAACGAACCAATGCGACGGAGGCGGTAGCATGAAGTCCCTTTCTCAGGAATGGTATACGCCCCAAGAAATCACGACATTGCGTCTTTGGTTGGCAGTTGCATTTGTCATCAATTTGGTGTTGTCGAGCATTGAATTAATCCGTGGAGATTTCTTGGCTTTACAACTCTCCTTACTCGGTGCTTTCGCTTTGGCAGTTCTATGGGTGGTATTGCCAGATGGCGAAGAGTCGTGGAAACGGGATGCAGCCTTAGCCAAGTCTGGTTTGGTCCTGATCATCGGAATTTTGCATTTTGCAGCGAGCAGACAAATGTGGGTTGATATCTGGTCAACCGTATGGCTTGTTGGGCCCGCAGTCCTGTCATTGTTGTGGCTTTCTTCACCGGTTGTTTCTGCTTGGTCGAAAGGGACCATCAACTCTGTATCCGCTGAAATGGGTTTGGCTCGCAACAAAATCATGGGGCCAAAATTGGAAATTATTGGGTCACATATTGTTCTCTTGCATGCAGTGACCTTTGTTCTAATTCCAGTATTTTGGATTCTTGATGTGGCCATGTCTCCTGGAAATATCCTCGGAGGCGACTTGGGCGTCTCTGATTGGACAGGGGAGCATTTCTCGAAAATGCTAGATCGTGAGTCCTCGTTCTGGATTTGGATGCGTAACTCCTTGGTTGTGAGTTTAGGAACCACCCTGATGGGGTTGTTACTGGCAGTACCTGCTGCTTACGCATTTAGTCGATTCAAATTCGGTGGACGTCAAGTTTCGATGTTTGCCTTCCTTCTAGTCCAAATGTTCCCTGGAATCATCATCCTTGTCCCATATTTCATGGTCATGAAATCTCTTGGTTTGCTCAATACCAGCCTTGGATTGATTCTCGCCTATTCAGTTACAGCATTGCCATTGTGTGTTTGGATGTTGAAGGGATTCTTTGATACAGTCCCGCGCGAACTTGAGGAAGCCGCATTGCTTGATGGTTGTAATCAATTCCAAGTTTTCTGGAAGGTCATCCTA
>Ga0163179_10000566_pt1 | contig 26580 bp, 29 predicted proteins | sample AtlANTMetagenome_FD_109643 | JGI IMG/M metagenome (GOLD analysis project Ga0163179, IMG submission 109643) | Marine eukaryotic phytoplankton communities from the Atlantic Ocean - Atlantic ANT 2 Metagenome | ecosystem: Environmental > Aquatic > Marine > Oceanic | place: North Atlantic Ocean...
ACACCCCGGTCCCGACGACGTTGATTTTGTGGCTTTTATGACATACTTCTTCAGTATTGAGTGTAGACGATCTTCAGTGTATTCTATTCGTTGTTGTTTGTTCAAGTATTTATTGATGATTTCTGATACTCGTGCATGATTAACAACAGACATTCACTTCACAAACCCTAACCCTGACCCCACCCACGGCTTTTATAGTGCATAACAATAACATCACCCCCCCCCCGCGCGCGCGACGCTCGGCACACGTGCGTGACCGGTCTACATGCTCTCGATGAAAAAGACCCCCTGGATGAGACAATCGGCGTAGTCATCGATCTTGCGGTGCTTCGTGCAGATCTTGAGCCACGTGCCGCGTATGTGCGGATATTTGCGACAGATCACCGGCATCAGCTGGATCGCGGCGTTTTTGTTCCCCTTGTAGTTCCCCTTGGATGTGCCAAAGTATCGTTTGACGCGCGAGGGGGAGATCACGTGGGCGCGCGCGCCGGTCTCGTAGGACCACGCGACCTCGAGGCTCACGGCGAAGATGCGCATGATGGTCGCTTTCATCTGCCGCTCGATGACGAGATCGACGAGCCCCTCCGCCCACCGCGCCCGCGGGACATATTCGGCGAAAAAATCGAAGACGGTCCCACACATCGCGACGTAGTCCTTGGTCCCCTTGAAATCGCAGATCTTGCGGTTTTCACAGGCGACGACGCGCACGGACTCACCGGAACGATCCAGGATACAGAACGCGAAATTCACGACGCCGATATCCACGGAAAACACGTACGTGGCACGGGGGGGCTCATTGGATTTTGTTTTTTTTGTCTTGGATGCGCAGCGTGGTGTCGCTTTGGATCTCGTGCGCTTTCGCCCCATGTTTTCCGCGTTTTCCCCGAATAGATCGGCGCAATTTGAGTCGTAGCTCGCCTTCGTGAAATTTAAAATCAATCACGGAGTCTTCGAGGGTCGTGCGCAGATACTGCAGGTCCACGACGTGCACGCTGCGCATCTTCACGGAGATATTGGTCCAGCTGAGGGTCTCCGTGAGGGTCACCGCCGGGACGAAGCGCACGGATTCAAACATGCAGATGCATTCGATGCACTGCACGGCGAGATCAAACGAGTCCTTGCTTATGTCGCTGTTGTTCACGATCGTACGAATCGCCCTCCGCAGGGGTTTCGTGATCTTCCGCGTCGGCCAGTGATACGACGTGTCTCCGAAGATATGACAGAGTCCATCGTCGGAGAACACGATATCCGCACCGTAGAGCTCCGCGAGCATCTCAAAACACCGCAGGACGTCTTCGGAACACAGGCTCTGTCCGACGACGACATATTTCTCACTTCGAGATTGAATCGTGATTTCGCCGAGCAGACGAGGTTTTAGATATTCACGCACTTTTCGAAGCATCTTAAATCTCCACGCACCGTGTGACTATCTCCGGTTCATCCAGGAGAATCACGGCACAGACACTCGCGACAAACGACACACTGAGCAAAAAGCACGGAATCCGCGCATAGATCTTTGATATGACCCCGAGACGACACAGATTCAAATACACGGTCGCGCTCCCGACACTCGAACCGGTGGTCACGCTGTCGACGTACCATACGCCATGCCTTCGAAGCACCGCTTCGATTTTCTTCCGGTGATACATGCTGAACTCCACGAACCCGTCGCAGCTGACGACGTGGTGCCGATCGGACTCCGTCGACGGCCCATGTTCGAACACAACATTTGGAAATTCTTCTTTCCACTTAGTGATGACCGATAGTATCCCGATTGACATTCCGGGAGATAACGAACGACTTCTTTCACGACATCCTCCGGGAGATCTCCAAGATCGCACCGCACCTGCTCCAGACGAACATCGTGAAACCAACGACCGCATGTCGACCACAGGGCCATCACGCGCGCATCACACGTCCACGTATAACTCAACTCCTCCAATATATCCTCCTGAGACGGATGCCGGTGACCGAGATCGCGCTGATACGATATTTCTCTACGTATCCAATCAAAATGCAAAAAACGACGCGCGGACGCCACGCACGCATGCAAACCACGCACATGCGAGGATGACAACAGATGCTGCTTTATATTTTTACCGTGATATTCACAGAGAGAACACATCGTGCGATTTTGGGGTCCCCCGGGGTATCTGTTGGGCACCCGAAGCACCCGAAGCACCCGAAGCACCCGAAGCACCCGAAGCACCCAAAGCACCGAAGCACCCGATGCACCCGAAGCACCCGAAGCACCCGAAGCACCCGAAGCACCCGAAGCACCGTCACATCATGACCATATTCTTACTTCCGGTGTCGCACGGAATCGCACCGCAGAGCGCGATGAAATCGTGGTGGATCCACCCGACACGCCGCACCAACATCGTCAACACACGCAGACTCTCTTCGGTCGGATGATCCGGAAGAAAATCCAGGATGCTCTCGGATGCACCCCATGCTCGACCACGCTTCGTCGTCGAATACACACAGCGTCTCAAAGAGTTTCGCAAGACCTTCAACGAGTGCATCGGCGGACAAATGGCACCATAGGGGCCACCGACGCTCCGATCATGGGCGTCCCCTTGGAACAACAGACCCTTCACCACGATATCCTCCTCTTCCGTATCCTCGACGAACTCGCGGCGGATCAGATCATCACCGTCACACGCGATGGATGTCTTGAGATTTTTATGCTCCCACGGGAGACACATGGGCTCCCGGACCACGGAGACGCGCGCCCCGCCCCCGACCACCGAACGACGCAGACACACGATGGGCTCCGTGTCGATAAAACGCAGGCCCACGAACGGATCTCGCCTCGGCGCACGCCTAGGCGCACGCTTGCGTTTCGAACTGGGGGTCCACGACACGAGACCTTGGTCGCGCAGGGGAAATGTCTTCGAACGCGCGCCGAATAAACAACCGAGCAGAATATCACGGGCGATCACGGCGACATCATATTCTTTCTCTTGGTCGATCCAGGTCTTCGCGCGCGCCGCACAGATACACTCGATGTCATCAAACACACGCCTACCCAAAGAAGCGATGTACACCCGCTTCACATCGACGGCTTCGTACACATGACGCCGCACACGAACGCCCAAACAAAACGTGGTGATGCTCGACACGAACGTGATCATCGTCAATATCGTCGTCACGACCCCCACGGGGACCACCGACGACGACCGCACCGTCGACAAAAGGACAGGATCAAGCTCCAATCGAATACCGAGATCCGTGATCATCTCCACGCGCCGACGATACCGCTGTTTCGTGCGCTCATCCACATGCGCGGACATATGAAGCGCACGATGCTTCGAGTGACGATACATCGAATAAAACACCACATACATCATCGGATGCATCAAATCACGCACGCGGACCTTAGGCGGCTTCGGCGGCTTCGAGGGCTCCGAGGGCTCCGAGGGCTTCGAGGGGTTCGAGGGCTCCGAGGGCTTCGGGGGGTTTGAGGGGTTCGATGGCTCCGAGGGCTTCGGGGGGTTTGAGGGGTTCGAGGGCTCCGAGGGCTCCGAGGGGTTCGAGGGCTCAGAGGGCTCAGAGGGCTTTGGCGGCTCCGAGGGCTTCGGGGGGTTTGAGGGGTTCGAGGGCTCCGCCGGATTCGAGGGCTCCGAGGGCTGCGAGGCCGACATGATTGAAGAGTTTTATCAGAAAAGGATGTGTGTTGTATGTTTGGATGTTTGAATATGCATACTACATACATAGTGTATACGATAATAATTCTCATGTAAATGATTTTCTATATTTTACTTTTTTACTTGTACATTTTTATATTTTATTTTTCACAACATCAAACTTACACACACAAAAATCACAAATGCCCCAAATCGTTTACATGACTTTTTTTTTGCTATGTACTATGTATGTTGTATGCGGGTGTATTCGTGGACGACTCGCAAACGCGGGAGGCGGTGGTGGTACATGGGTGTGGCAGAGACGACCGGGACCTGGACCAAGTTGGCGTCAGCATTGGTAGTCGGGAGGAGACGTTTGTCGGAATCAACCCATACGTATACAATGATCCCACAAACAACGATCGCGCCCACCACGCCCATGATGATCAGCAAGATTGCGAGCGCATCAGTCGAGTCGTTGCTTAGGCTTGTGTGTGTGTGGTGCTCCCGGCGAAGGTTATTGTGATGGTCGTGGTCGTGGTCGTGGTCGTGGTCGTGGTCGTGATGCACGGCATCCGCTTCGACGCTTTCGACCAACCCAGCCGTTCGTAGCTCCGCACAGATTTGGTTCATCACCGGGTATGGTGACGTGGTGCCACAACGATTCGTATCCAGGCCCAACGCCGCGCCAGAAGATGTGCTGCTCGATGCGCTGCCACCGACACTCACGGAGGCACCACCCGCGGGGGTCCCCCCGGTGGATACGCTCGAACTGGCGCTGGCGCCGACGCTCCCACTCACGGAGGCACCACCCGCGGGGGTCCCCCCGGTGGATATGCTCGAACTGGCGCCGACGCTCCCACTCACGGAGGCACCACCCGCGGGGGTCCCCCCGGTGGATACGCTTGAACTGGCGCTGGCGCCGACGCTTCCACTCACGGAGGGACCACCCCCGGTGGTTACCCCGGTGGATACGCTCGAACTGGCGCTGGCGCCGACGCTTCCACTCACGGAGGGACCACCCGCGGGGGTCCCCCCGGTGGATACGCTCGAACTGGCGCTGGCGCCGACGCTCCCACTCACGGAGGGACCACCCTCGGGGGTCCCCCCGGTGGATACGCTCGAACTGGCGCTGGCGCCGACGCTCCCACTCACGGAGGCACCACCTACGGGGGTCCCCCCGGTGGATACGCTGGACGCACTGGCGCCGACGCTCCCACTCACGGAGGCACCACCCTCGGGGGTCCCACCGGCGGATACGCTGGACGCACTGGCGCCGACGCTCCCGCTGACGGAGGGACCCCCCGAGGAACCTTCCAAGACGACCGAGGTGCTTGTCGACGCGCTCCCTGAGACGCTCGGTGCGCTATCATTTGAGCTGTCTGCGAGCGCAACACTCGCGAGCAACACAAGCAATATTTTCATTTGAGACGTTTTGATAACATCTTATATAGTATATACGTTCTTTTTTGTCTCCTTGTATGATGTTGCTGATATCTTTAATTTTCCCCGTGTTGCTCGACGATGGGGCTTTTGTCCGAGGCTCCTACGACGTGGATACCGCGACGCTGCGTGTCGATTGGGGATTCATCGCGAACAATGAGACGGTGAAGGCGGAGTCGTGGTTTGAGATGCAGCTCCGTACGTCGTGGGGGGATCATGAATTTTTCGCCGATGCTTCACCGGCGATTTACCAAATGGATGCGAACGACGGAAGCTGGCCTCGACCGATGACCCTGAATATGACGGGTCCCTACGCCGGAAATTTTACGTACCTGTTCGACACGGAGCTTCTCGACGCGAATGTCTCCGCGACGACGACGGTGGCCGTGGAGCGACGGATCGACGACCAGTCACAGCCACACCACCACGTGGAGCGCATCGTGTTCGTGGATTCTCAACGCCAAACCTGGGTTGTGATCGTCGGAGTCGTCTCCGGTGCCCTGTGCTGTTGTCTGCTCTGCGTCGTCGTCGCGTCCCACGGGAACACCACACGTGCTACAAATGATGAACTTTTTTTTCGCGTTCGTGAGGTTCGCTGAAGCAAAATTTATAAACGCGCATGGACTAGGTCACCTGCTACATCACAGGGAAACGACGGAGACATGCCCACCGGGATGCTCATGGCGACTCTACGACTGCACATGGGACGTCGAACGACCGATGCACGCACGGTTCGTACAGAGCCACGAAATCACGACGTGCCTCTTGGGGCACATGCACGTGGACAAACACAACATATCTCTCGTCTGTGACACGGAATTGATTTTGAATGAAACGTTCACCTATGGGATTGATCTACGGACAAAGATTACGAACAATGAGCTTGACCTAACATTAAAAAATTGATTACTACGTGCGCGAATCTCACATTCCCGACCATAGATACCACCTACATAAAAAATGAACGTTTATTGACCCGATACAAAGCTTTTCTACCGTAAGGATGGATATAGACGGAAGTCGGGGTTTCTAATTTAAATTCCCGCACCAAGTTCAAATTTCGATGTTTGAATGTGGGCTTGGGCGTTCTGGAATTCAAATAACACGAGGAGGAGGAGCTACTACTGCCTCCACCTCCCTGTCTGTCTGGTTTTCACCCACCCACCTCATCCCCTTAGTATATGGGTTTCATGCCGTGTTTCGACTTCGTCGGAACTGGTATGAAACTATTCTCTCTTCTTCCCACTACCGTAAGAAGCGCTACTATAGAATTTTTAAATTAGAAATTCAAAATTTATGCCTTAGTAGCTATTTCTACGGGTGGAGCTCCCATGGGTGGAGATGTGGGTTAAGCTGCGGGTGAAGCTGCGGGTTCCGACGTGGGGCACAAGGCATCATAAGATCCGTCATCGGTTTTTGATCTCAATTCTGCCGTGACTTCTCCTGCGTACGTCAAAGTAATATCATCGCCAGATTCGGTATTGGTTCTCATGTAGTGCAGCATTGTGAAACCATGATCTTGTGGTTCGTAGCGAATCATCGCCGCATGAAGCTGTCGTTCGGAACATTGACTAACCGGTTCTCCTGGATCTTGCAGTACTTGATCGATGTCGCCCCGCTCACTATGTCCTTCAGTATTGCACACTTCTCCACCGAAAATCTGCCGAAACGTAAAATCTGAATTGATATTTCTACACTCCACACCTAAGCGTTCTTCAGAAGCAGCACCATTTGGGTCGAAAGAATTTGTTGCAGAAACACATTCTGGTCGCGTGCTTGCCCATTGTGCATTGTTCACTCCCACATATCCTGCTGCACATCCAAGTTCCAGTGGCCGCGTGCTATAATCCTTGATCAAATGAATCGCCTCGACTTGAGATTCCGCCTCGCCGGCCGTCGTGGTCATCGTCGCGCTGGGACAAGTAACGACAGTTTTTACCGCCGCCCAATCATGTGTGTGCCAATGGTCCGCTAATAGATCTAAGTTTGCCCCGCATTCCAATACAATACTCTGTGTAACAGTGCCTTCTGTGCCATCAGCACCATTTCCTCCGAATTCGATGTCAAAGAGTCCATCATTAAGTGCGATTGAAGTGTGTCCTGAAATTGAATCTTCGGCATTGGTTGTTTCCAAGTCTTCTTGCTCAAAATGGGTCTCAAAAACTATCTCCGATTTTGCAACACTAAACGCAGTTTGTGAATTTGCGATTGCGGTTTCCAATGATGCCTCAGTACCATGCTGAAACCACAATGAAATTTGCTGCGCTGAATACTCGACTGTAGCACTCCAATGACACATTTGTGTTGAGTTTGCGTATGCACCCGCTACTGTTTCCGACGAGTTTGTGAAGCCAACGGGAGAACCACTTGTTTTTATCGCAAGAACCTCAAGAGAAGATTCTCTGCTCGTGTGCAAAGAACCACCTCCGGCCATACAATTGCTAGGTCCGTTGTCCAATACATACCCATGATCACCGTCTGCACCAGAAATGGTACATGTAACCGCAAATGTACACTCGTCATCGGCGAGGAGAGTCCCATCTGCTTTACTTACTGTAACCACCCCAGTTTCAACGTTTGTTGTTGTGTTTTGAAGGAGACGTGCAGAATTTTCACCAGCTTGCATGGCAAGTTCTGATTCGCCTCCGACACCTGCGTAGTCATCATCAGAAACAGATTGCTCGGGATCCATCGACACGATCGCATCATTGATTTCTTTGATGTAGTGGTCCTTTACATCCTCAACAAACACCTTACCGATATTTGCCTTGCATGTCCATGTGATCTTTGTTTCTGATCCCTCTTCGTTACTCACTGTTACCAAGCAATCGTTTACTTTGTCAATATCTTCTTCATCTTTCGCCCGAAGTTCATCGGTCACCTTGTACTCAAAATGTGAGTTTAACCTGGACAGCGACTCTGCATAGGCGGTCGGAAGCAGCAGTGATGACAACGCGATGATCTTCATATTGAAATATATTTTAACGTAGGGGGGGCGTCATGCTAAGTAGTCAGTGTGGACAGATTTGAGATTTTTGAAATTTTTGTTTTTTTTCAAAATTGTATCCTGGGACCATTCCGAAGAACTTTGTTTGTTCCGCCCGCACGCTCCCCCCCCCCCGCAGATAACATGTCGGTCTCCCGCAACTCCTACAAGAAAATCCAAAACGTCCGCGATTCATTTGAGGTGCGTTGGGAGCAGAATACGATCGTGAACATCGGACAGAAGCACATCGCGCTGTTCCGCAAGGCCGCGGATGGTTCCTCGACGAATAATCTCGCGGTGGTCGAGCTTCCCCCCTACCCCGCGCGCTTCTGCAACTTTTGTGATTTGGAGAAAGCGGGGCAGTTCGAATCGGAGGCGAGCAAGAAGAAGTTCTACGTGCATCTGAAGACGGGTACGCCGACGACGTTGGATCTCGCGGCGTCGCAGAAGGAGAGTCTCCTGTCGGAGCAGAAGAGCGCGGTGGATGTGTTGCGTGAGATCGACGAGCTGTGCTATGAGGCGATGTGGAAATCTCCGGCGGTGTTGAAGAAGAAGAAGGACACGATCAAGCGCGCGTTGAAGAAGAACGGCGCGACCGGCGACGAGCTGGAGCGCATGGCGTTTGAGATGTTCAAGGACCAGGGTCAAAGTGGAGTCGTGCTCGCGGATGACGACACGCACGACATCAAGACGAAGATGGCGGCGTATCGTCGCGTGAGGGGTGACGACGGTGCGACCGAGGGCTTTGAGCCCCGGAAGCCGCAGCTGGTCCACCGCGACGTCGACGGCGTGACGAAGCAGGTCGATTTCAAGGGGTTCGGCGGGGACACGACGGTGAACCGCGGCGCGTTGATCGCGGCTCACGTGCGCATCAAGCCCTACGTGACGCCGAATGGCGCCTACGGGACGACCTTGACCTACGTCGGCGGCCAGATGATCTGCAATGGGCCGGCGATGGGATCGTCCCTGGAGTATTCTTCCTATGACTATCTGGGATCCTCCGCGTCCTCCGCGTCCTCCGCGTCCTTCGCGTCGCCCCCTCCCCTGAAGCGCGCGAAGACCGAGTGCTGAATTCGTGAATTTGTCGTAGACGTAAATAATCTATTATCTACTGTATGATCTGATGTCTGATGTCGTATCGTTTCCGTGCCCCGAGTTCGGAAACGCACAACGATCATCCGCGGATATCGTCGACAGCATCCGTATGGCTTTTCGCACGGCTTCGTTATCCTCCCGCGCGTATGTCCCCGCGTGTTCGTGGAGCATCTCCGCGTCACGGCGAAAGTCGTCTTCTTCCATGCGCGTCCGCAGTCCCAAAATGAGCGCACGCGCGGGATCACTCATGCAGTCGAAGGTCTCCACGATCTCCTGTGTGAATGACACGGGGATTCCGCGCACGGTGATCTGAAACAAGGGATGTCGTCGACGTCTCCTCTGGGCGCGGTACCTCACGACCTCTCCGTACAGTTCGTGGACGAAACCTTCGATGATCTCATCCTCGGCTTCTTTGATCCGAACCATGTCGCACGGACCCCCACGGGCGATGTATCCACAAGGACCAGGTCAAAGTCCAGCGAAGCGAAGCGAAGCGTCGTGATTAAAACTGTCCGAGTAGATGCCAAGCGATATCCGCGGTGTCTCCGATCGTGTCGTTGGCGTCGTGATTAAAACTGTCCGAGTAGATGCCAAGCGATATCCGCGGTGTCTCCGATCGTGTCGTTGGCGTCGTGATCAAAACTGTCCGAGTAGATGCCAAGCGATATCCGCGGTGTCTCCGATCGTGTCGTTGGCGTTGTGATCAAAACTGAGCACGATTGATATCGCGTATGAAAAAACAATTATCACCACCGCGATCATGGTGTATTTCCAAGCGTCGGATTTTTTCCTGCTCACGAAGACCGCGGCGACAAGACACGCGACGTAAAGACAGTGTGCCGCAAAATAGACGCGCAGTCTTGAATCTTGCGTGTTTGTATTTTTTACTGGCTGTGTCATTGTCCCTACCCGGTGTGTCCGTGCAGTTCCAGTTCGTGGATCAATATGGTCTCCGCTCGGCGATGATCGCGATGATCAGCGGGATCATCGGGATACCGTGGGTGCTGAAGCCGGTCTCGGCGACGATCGGCGCCGGTTACTTCGCGATCGCCTGTGTGCTCACCGGTTTGATCTCGGCGATGCTTATCATCCCACTGTCGCTCACTACGATGGTCATCGCCATGGTGCTGCGTCAGTTTGGCATGGTTTATCTCGACGTCTGTATCGATGGTTTCATGGTCGACTGTGTCGCGGAGACGGGTTCCGATGGTCCCGTGCAATCCATCGTCACCGTCGCTCGGACCCTCGGACGCATGATTGGTTCCCTGTGTGGGGCCCTGATTTATCATTCCATACACAACCGTTTGGCATTCGTCGTCTCCGCGGCGACATGTTTCGCGCTGCTCGCGTGCACACACCACATCACGGAGACGAAAACCCCAAGGCGATCCTTGATCACCCGCGAGATGATCCGGTCGACGTGGTCGTGGTTTCGCGAGAAACGAGTATGGATCTTCATGATATTCCTCGTGATTTTCTCGTTTCAGCCGGACATGCAGAGTTCGATGGTGTACTACATGCAGACTTCGATGCGCATCACGGATATCGATTTTGGCCTCCTGCGAGTCTTCGGTGCGGCTTCGACGATCATCTCCGGGATCCTCTTCGCCAAGTTCGGATCACGCCTGTCGACACGATGTCTGTTGACGACGGGCGTCGCCTGCGCCTGTACGATCGACCTCGTATTCTGCGTCTATATCAATTTTGTACCCACGGAATCATTCGCGAAGCAGCATCTTCTTTTTTTGAGCTTCGTCGACATCGTCAACGCGCTGATACTGAACTTCTGCACGATGCCCGTGATCATCATCGCGACGAAGATGGCGGCAGTGGGCGCAGAGGAAACCCGAGCGCTTCGTTACTCGCTGCTGACGAGCATCATGAATGTCTGCGGGGTACTGTCGAATGAGAGCGGTGCGTTGATCGCGCGTGAGATGCTCGGTGGGAACAAGTACATCGACGCGTCCCGCCTGACCCTCGTCCAGTTCATGTGCGACACCTGGTCGATGCTCATCACCACGGCGGTGATATGGCTGATCCCCTTGATACAATTATAAATCCCCCGATCTCGGCGATACGATTCATCGCGATGGTACTCTACGCGAATCGGGGATGCCGATGCACTCTCGGTGCCGAAGAGATCCTCGACGACTTGCGTCGGCGCCATACGCGTTTCCAGCACACCGCGTGGGATTTGACCATGATGCGTTTCGCGGTGTTCGAACTTCGGGAGATCCTCGGACGCGCGATTGTCATCTATGATCTCCACAGGGGCACACGGTGGTCATCCCCACATGTCCAGGGCAGATCCCCGGTGTTCATCTACGTGAACTCCGAAGGATCACCGAAGGATCACCGAAGGGTCACCGAATGATCACCGAAGGGTCCCCGAAGGATCACCGAAGGATCACCGAAGGGTCACCGAATGATCACCGAAGGGTCCCCGAAGGATCACCGAAGGATCACCGAACACCGAAGGGTCACCGAAGGGTCCCCGAAGGATCACCGAAGGATCACCGAACACCGAAGGGTCACCGAACACCAAAGGGTCCCCGAAGGGTTTCCATAGGGTCCCAAAGGATCACCGAAGGATCACCGAAGGGTCACCAAATGATCACCAAAGGGTCCCCGAAGGATCACCGAACACCGATCACCGAACACCGATCACCAAACACCGAACACCGAAGGTGTTTTTGATTTTATCAGAGGTTTTCTGATTCGGAATGTATCCATCCCCACATGCAGACGAGATCCCCCCGCGTCACCCGCAGACGATGTGATTTGTCGGAGTCGTCCGTGTAGGTCACGTAGATGTCACGTGGCACCGAGAACGACCCGGAGTCCGCGGCGCATCGCATCATTTTCGTCCCGTGGTCGTACTTTTCGATCATCTCGACGCTCTTGACGATGACGTCTCCTCGGCAGATGTACCATTTGGATCCAATGGCGACGACGGTTTCTTCCTCGCATGCCTTTGGGCGTGTCGTACCGTTACCGTCGCCGTCGCCGAACCCGCTGTAGATGATCATCATCACCGCGGAGAGGATCAGGGCGACGGTCAGTACGAATCTCGACGGCAACCACGTGATTTGTCGTTGTTGTAGACGGGTTTGATATAATCCAAGAAGAGGTTCGTTGGTTTGTGAAATATATTTTTGTTGGCGAAAGTGCATGGAGGTGAATTATTCTCAAATCGAACAAATCAGCAACCGATCCGTGTCGTGGTTCACCCGTGAACGAGAACCCCCGCACGACCGGGACATCCTGGAAGCGATGACGATCGCGGACCTGTATATCCGCTATGATGTCCCACCGCCGCGAAAGGACACCCGAGCGTCTATGATGCTACGAGTCGCCTTTGAGTTTCAAAGGTTTCTCCGCGGACACGATCAAAGCTCTTCGCGCAGACGCCCAGCATACCGGATACCTCCGGCACCGCCCGCGTGTATTGAACGAGACATTCCTGGAGGCACAGACCATTCCGCATGCCAAACAGGGAGAAATATTCGAACATGATGTTCAAGAGTCTCTCCGCGTGCGCGTCGGTCATCGTCCGCCGAACCACGTGATGTTTGCATTTGTCCGCCTCGATGACGGCCCTGCGCATCAACACGACGCGCCGCGGTTTCCGCCGCGTGGTCGAGAAGATGCGCATGAGGCTCATGGGGGACCAGCGAATCCCCGTGACCGGATTTCGGTAGTCGTCGCTGTCGGCGATGTGGCATGCGAGGGCGTCTTGGTTGAAGCGCTGCGAGTGGAACGGCGCCCGAAATCGAAGCTGGCGCGGTATGAATCGAAGCGTGATCGGGCAGATGAAGTCGGACCAAAATGTTTGTATGCGGCGTGCGGCGGTGTGCAAGATGAGACGCGAGGATCTCCTCCGCGCATGTTCCGATGATATGCGCTTCGTCTTCATATACGATCAAATTACAAATAAGATCTTAGAAAAAAAACTGAATCTAGAATACCTTCGGAGAATTTTCGAAAAGGTGGAAACGACGAAGAACTTTGTGAAGTGTAGTTTCCCCCACGCGTCTTTGACTTTTGTCGTGTTCAAGATCCAAGACGGTGTCGTGACAAACTTCGAAATTCATTGAATGTTTCAAGACGGGCTTCACGCGGCGAACAGCCACGCGAAGAGCGTCTGGGTCTACGGAAAATCCAACACGACCGATGGTGATGTGATCTTGGGTGACGAAGAGATCCCCGTGAAGCAGCACGTCGTGTTGCACTGGTCCGGAAAGATGTATCCCGCGGGGGCGCGCTATATGGGCGACTTCCGCACGACGGGGATGCCCGCGGCGCTGATGATGGACACGCTCATACAGCTGTTCCTCGTCACCGTCATGCGCATGCTCGATCAACACGCGAAACTCTTCTCCAAACGACCCGCGAAGCGCCGACGCGTGGGCAAACAAACCGAAGACGCGCCGGACCCCGCCGACGAGGAGCGCACCCTGGCGAAGCGCGCCTACCAGCCGGGATCCGTGCGCATGTACGTCGAGGAGGTGATGTCGACCTCCGGGGAGCACGTCGCGACCCGCCTGCACATCGTGGTCCTCGGCGACGAGGACTCCAGCGACAACTTCTGCAAATCTCTCTACGAGGTGATCATGGAGAACGAAGAGCTCTACAAGAAACGTCTCGCGATGTCCGCGAAGAAGCGTCGACCCTACGGAGAGCACGAAAAGTGGCGCACCGTGACGGGCTTGGAAAAATTCGGCGAGCTCTCCGATGTCTACACGAACACGCAGAGATGCGGCGACAACTACGACGCCCTGATGAACCGACGCGTGACGATCACCGACCGCGACAACCCCGGATGCCCCCTGAACTCCTTCTCGATGGAAAACGCGATCAAAAAAGTCAAAGACAACGTCAATGTCCCCGCGGAGCTCCGAAACATCGAGGAGTACCACCCGAACGGCGGAATCGAAGACGAGGGGACCATCGTGCGCATCGGGATGTTCGGTGAGGGCGCCCTGCGGGTCTTGGGATCCGAGATGCATCCGGAGATCTTCGCGCAGAAGTATCGCCTCAGCTACCAGCGCGCGCAGAGCACGGCGCTCGCGTTGGAGGACGTCGCGAAGATCCTGGGGCACACGCTGCGGGACGCCCACGACAACTCCTGCACGGAGCTCGGGGTGAACCCGATGATCCTCACGAAGAACAACATCGCGAATCTCTGTGAGATGTCCGACACGCTGTCGATGCGTTTCACGGGATCCCTCGCGATGCTCCGCGGCCACATACAATCGATGCGCACGCGGCCCGACTACAGAAGATCCGAGGAGCAGGTGCGCAAGGAGATCCGAGAGTTCGTCTGCCGCGCCTGGAACCCCGACGTCGACTCGAACATCTCCGCGGTCGGCCGCAGGATCTTCACCTACTCCCAGCTGCGCACGTACCAACCGATCATCTACGACCTCGACGACGACTATCTCCCCGGGCGCTCGGGATTCGGCCGCATGGTCCAATCCTGGATCTCCCGCGCGACCTACCACTTCATGATCGCCGACGCGCAGATGCCGATCTTCACGCTGATCAACGGCAGATTCAACGCCTACGACTGCAACCTCGGCCTGCACTGGAACGCCCTGCTCATGGGGGAGTCCAGCACCGGAAAATCCTACGCGTTCGACCTCGTCCAGAAGTGCTCCATCGATGGGACCGTGACGAAGTTCACGCGCCGCACGGCGAACGCCGACCAGGTCCAGCAGCGCACACAGGGCGAAAACAACGACATCATCGAAATCTACGAGGAGATGCCCAAGAGCCTCCTCCAGGAGGACAAATTCAACGGCGACGAGGCGGACCAGTTCAAGGAGCAGCTGACGAACGGCCGCATGGTGATCAAATCCTGCTGGATCGACGAAGATGGCGTGCGACAACAGAAGGTCTCCACGAACGAATGCATCGGGGTCCGCATGGGCGCGACGAACAACCCGATCACCGCCGTCGGGGAGGCCCTGCGCTCCCGATTCCAACTGATCTACTTCCCCAAGACCTCCTCGAAGAAAAAAAGCATCTCCCACATGCAGTACGCACAGATGAAAAAAGACGCGAACGATCGCATCGTCACGGACCGATTCATGTACGAAAACCACGAGGAACAGCTCCGAGTCTACCTCTACTACAAACTCGCCCACTGTGGGATCCTCGAGATGCCGTCGCTCTCCACGGTCCGCGAAATACATCTGAGACTCGTCGAAGGCGTCAAACACAAGCTGATGCGCAGCACCGTCCACGCCCGCGACGAACAGCGCATGCTCATGCACGCGAAGACGCTGACCATTCGATACGCCTGCCACAGGGTCTTCAACTGCCCCGGGGGACCCTGCTACGGAAAACCGGATTTTGAGATCGAAGACATGATGCACGTGGAGCGACACGCGCTCGACGGGGAATGCGCGACGGAGATCGCCGTGATGTCCTTCGTGATGGTCTCCGACAACTTCCTCAACAACAAACTCTCGATCGTCCTGAAGGGGGTCGCGAACGTACACAGGCAGGAGAAGAGCCCATACAAGGAGCAAAACGAAAACTCCGCGCCGTCGAGATCCATGGTACAGCTCGACGGATCCGACATCAACTACAACTACATCAAGATACCCATGAGCCTACCCGCGCTCTGCCACCAGGTCTCCGTGCTGATGGACACCGAAAAGGGCAAACTATCGAAAGAAATCGTGCGGTCGATCTTGGAGGACGTGCAAAACACGAAGGTGCGCTGCCGGAACTACGTGGGACCCGATGGTGCCATCGACGACGCGTCGCCGATCACACAGAGCGTCGCGGCGAGATTCCTCTCACGCGTCTGCTACATTCACCAACATGTCTTCGAGGAGAACAGGGAGGGGGTCATCAATGACATCATCGAATACGCGATGCACGACTACTCCGACACGAAAACACTCACGATCGGCGCCGTCGACGAATCAAACACCGAAATGTTCAAGACGATCGAATGGCATCGGGTACCCGGACGAATCATCAAACATCAAAATTATCTACATGTGCCGACCTCCACGGCGAAGGTCCTGGGATTCACGGAGGAGGATCTAGAAAGGGCGACGAACGCGACGAGTGGACCCACCATCGTCGTCGACAGGACATTCGACGAACTCGCCGCGCGCGACCCCAGGATCGTCGTGAATATTGAAGAGTAATCTACACAAAATTAATCTTAAACCTCTTATCACTCGGCAGGAAATCTGTCTTTTCTTTGTTTAAAGGTAATGTTTCTTCAATCTCTCTTCGGCGTTGCTCAAAGGCTCGCGTGAAATCATCCTCCTCTTGTGTGTCATTATGTACTCTGAAATGTTTTCCGATTGTCCCAATATCTGTTTGGACCTCCTCGGCGTTTTCACTGAGGCAACACGACTTTAAGCATCTCATCGATGCCTTGGCGAGACGCTTGGGCACCAGGAGCAACATCAAACCGGTGATCACCATGAGCACCTCGATCAACATCGTCGCGATGAACAACCCCGCGAACACGTGCATGGAGACGATGACCCCCTGCGTGCTGTCCCAAGAAAAAGAATCGTAGAGCCCAAGATGAGGGCCCTCGCCCCCGGTCTCCCAATACTCATCGCTCGCCATCGTCACCTTCGTGCTTCGGGTCTCCTGCAGGGGACAGTAGTTGTCCCCGCAATCGTTACCCACGAGGGCATACTGGCCAAAAGAAATCACATCGATCGCATTGACCTTGTCCTGACCGAAGATGTCACATCGCGGGACGACGAAATTTTCATCGTCGCAGATACCGCCGCTCTCACCGGGCGCGACGGAGCCACGCATGAAATCACAGAGCTCCATGCGCCCATCCTCGAAGCAGTGCTGCGTACCCGGGGCACACACGGACGTGTACTGCGCGGTGATCTTCATCTGCTCCCCTTGAATCGAGTAGGTGTGCACCTCGTGCAAAATGACGACGACGAGACAGAGGACGCCGACGCAAACATAGATAACCTCGGTGACGACGTCGTACCAGGATTCACACTTGCCAAATTTGTCCTCGTCACCCCCACAACACCGCCCCATGCATGTTTTCAGGGAATCAACGCTGTCACATAATGAAAAAAGAAATCCCACGACGACCTTAGACAGGAACGCCAGGATGAACAGCCCGAGCAAAAACACGAGGCACCACTCATTGATCGCCAAGAAACGACTGTTCAATTGCATCATCGTCCACTTATCGTGCGTATCACGTTCATCATCGTCGATCATCTTCTTCGTGATTTTATACTCCGGTATTTTGTCCGCGTTGAACGGATCGAAACCGACATCACTGCCGACCGTGAACACATCAAAAGGATCACGGATCAACTCCAAGGTCGCCTGTGGGCACTGAGCCGTCGCGTTGACATTCAACACCGCGTCGACGAGATCGCTCTTCACGACGTTCGCCAGACGCCGCATCTGAAGATGGTAGGGGTAGTAGGAAAACGCCAGCGCACATGTGGTGATGAAAAATGCAAGGGAAAAAACACGAAGGATTGATTTTAACGCCACGACAAAGATCGCTCGCTTCTCCTTCACGGCTTCTACGGCTTTTTTGATTTTTTCGTCTTTGATTTTAGCGTTAATATTTGCCAACCGTCGTCGCAAACTTTGCGAAGTAGACATTTTATCACCGGGACGGTGCTCGACCTTTATACTTGACTAGCGCTGTCGACGAGCACCGAAGGTCACGATCCCCACGAGCGATAGTTTGCTGATCAGGGACAGGGCGACATAGGCGACCTCGCCATACTGAAACGTCAACGGTGATCCGTGATTGAAATACACCACCGCATGCACGATGGGAAAACCCAGATACAGCAGATAGATCACGAGATTCAACACGATGATGAACCCATAGAGCTCCCCGAACAGGGACCCCGCGTCACTGTCCAGATACGGCCGAAAACTCAGCCGAAACGAATCCCAGATGATCGCGAAGTGCACGAGGAGTATCGCGCAGCCACAGAGCTCCAGGAGAACCACGGTCGCCGTGTCGCCCCATACTTTCTCCTCGCGAAGTCTCCGCCACGAATCCCCGATCTGCGCGATGCACCCCGCGGGGGATGCAGGCCGCTCGACTTTTTCCTTTGAAACCTTCAGCATTTGCCCACGGATCGTCTCGATCGCGAGACCGATTAGCATCTGCGCGACGCCGCTGATCACCACGAGCGCCATCTCATACATCCCGTTGAGCTCGTTCAGCTGAAAAATACAGACGGTCATGATCGTATAGGTCAACGAATACTCCAACCAACGCAGGGGCTGCCGACCCTCCCGAAGCTGTTCCACATACAGATCCACGTTGAACGCACAGAACAGATGAAACATCGCCGTGATCACGCTGAACGTGATGATCAACACCGCGATCCCACCCTCCCACGGATCCACATAGTTCACCACGCTATAGGTGATCGCACGAGTGCCGTTACGCGCCTCCCGCACACACTTGAACCAATCGCGATACTCCGACGACTCGTGCCGACGACCACCGCAGACGGGATCCAACAACGCGGGGAACACCTCCGGCTCGCGACGGGTGAGACGAACGTCCAGGGGGAACTCACCCTGCGCAAAAAACGCAAACACGACCACACAGGCGCTGAGATGAGCGAACGCCGCAAAACCGTGGATCACACGAAACCAAGGACGCGAACACGACGCGCTGGGTTTTAGAAAAAAACTTTCGAGGGGTGCCTTTCTCATCACTGATTTTACTTATGATCTGGTCCTACTTTTATATGCTGTGGTCTTAATTTACATACTTTTTTATTCGGGAAGTGGTTGTAATGTTTTCAGTAGTTCATATACGGCTGTGGTAGGTTCAACGTCCTCATGTAAGAAAAAATCTACAAAATTGCGAAACCCAGTATTGTCATCAAAAAATGTATTACCATCTTGAACCCTGTGAAGCAAATCTTTCCGACTCCATTTTTTGATTAGTTGTTCATACCATCGTTTCATGAGGATTTTTTGACGTGTGGTAAAACTTGTTGCAAAATCACCTCCCTGCTGTGCTTGTATATGCCAAGAAACAAGTATATTACGTAACATAGTGTCCGTAAAATGCTTACTTGAATTTGTCCGTTTTTTTGTTTTTGATTCCCATCTCCAATTGTTGAACGAAATATTGCGTCCGGACCCGCTTGTATCAGCTGTATATATATAACTTGCGTCGTTTGTATCCAACTTTTTCAAACAGTCAATGAACACCTTAGTCTGTGTATGTACACGTTCGTTCTGCTTTAATATTTGTATCACATCAACCGCATTTGTTATTTCGTCTGTCTTTGCTTGTAACTCAGTTTTAGCGAAACCTGCGGCCACCATGAGTTCAACGTTTTTAGCAGTAACTTCTTCTAGTCTTGCTTTGAGATTAGTTAGTGTTGTTTCAGTGGCTGCTACTTTTTCGTTGAGTTCATTTTTTTCAGCCCTAAGTGCTTCTAGTTGTGCATTCTTTTTATTCATAAGTGCTTCTTGTTGTGCATTGAAATCAGTTACTTCTTCTTTAGTCGCTGCTGCGGACGCCGCGGACTCTTGTAAATATGTTTCCCATTCGGGCACTTCTTGCACATACGCGGTCGCCAGGATTTTGGCATCGTTTTTTACATCCTGTATTTTTGTAATGGCGGTATTAACTTTTTGCAATGCGCCTCGTATTAATGAATCATCCTCGTCTGACATATGATAGTTTATCATAGATCTATCATAGAGTTAAATACAATGATTAACACTATTATGACATTATTTCCGCATCAAGAACTGCGATTGCTTCTTTTAATTCTTGTCTAAGTTCTTGTTTTTTTTGTTCTGCTGCAGATCGTGGAGAATTTATGTGCTCTCTGCGGCGTTCCGCATCCGCAGCGCTGATGCTATCGTTGTCAGTGTTACTGTTGTGATCTTCTGCTGAAGGTGACAAAGGTTGCGGAGGTGCTGTAGATTGTGGAGATGACACTTTGGTCGTGGAGTTTGTGCTTGCTGCTGCTCCGCTTCCTGCTCCGATTGCTGTATGTAAAGTTGACGAAGGTTGCGGAGGTACCACCTCCCATATATTTCCATCATCGTCTGGTTTTGCAAGTCGTTTCAATGTTCCAACCTTTTTAAGTGAAGTACCCTTCACCGTTTTAGACTTAGCCTTTTCTTGTTTTAGATCAACCTGATGATACGACGATGAATTATCTGGGTTATTAAAAATGACATAATAATGTATTCTTGCTTGATAGACTTCCATACCTTCTGTTTGAACAAGTGTTGATGCTTTATCTACGGTGTCTTGTGCAATTGTTGATGCTCGGTCGTCCACTATACGTTCCACTTCCTTTCTTTGTTGCGGGGTAAATTGTTCACTTGCAACATTTCCCGCCCGTGCCGCCGCCGCCTCTGCCACCGCCTTCGCCCGCTGCCGCTTTTGCCGCAGCGCCTCTGCCACCCGCGCCTCCTCTACCCGCGCCGCCTGCGCCTGCGCCTCTGCCGCCCGCGCCTTTTCCGCCTCTGCCTCCGTCTCTGTCCAGATGCGAGCGTTATCGCTCCACCGCGCCCACCCCCGCAACGTCTCTGTCTCTTCCCGCAACGTCTCTGTCTCTTCCCGCAACGTCTCTGTCTCTTCCCGCAACCTTGTATATTCTGTTTGTACTTGTTCTAATTCTTGTGTCAATTGTTTAACATATTCATCTTTTTTTTGTAACTTCTCCTTAAGTTCTTGACGGTGAAACGGAGTGCGGTGATGGTGATGGTAAGGGTGGTGATGGCGGTGCTGGTCTTGTTTCGTGCGATCAAGGGGTTTTACCAATTTCAGGTTACTATCCGGATCGACAAAATTGGATGTCTGTAAATTCCTCAATGTCTTCAACAGGGGATGTGCCATGTTTGTTTGAAGGTGGCTCGAGGAATCCCTTTTATAGGTGCGTCGTGACCTTTGACAGGGTCACATGTCCCACGTAGGAAGACGTCGGCACGAGTGTGAACATTTTTTGTAGGACGAGTCGATGAAACGGATGCAGGTGTGTTCTGGACACACAGTATTCAGTTTTGAAGATATTCGCGAGAAAAAACTCCAGGAACACCAATGATCGCAGCGTCGTGAATCGGTGAAGCAGCGATCTCCCGGTCTCGAGGAAAACCAGGACCGTGTGGAGGTACTCAAACACCGGGAGTATCCAACGCTCATCTCTGCTGTATACGATCCACCCGTTCCCGATGCGGTTACCGCCATGCAGGAGAAGTGTCACGTCACAACATTCCGCATCCGAGGGGTCCCCGGTGGGTCCCCGAGGGGTCCCCGAGGGTCCCCGAGGGGTCCCCGAGGGGTCGCGGGGATACCTGGGATCCTCGAGGTCCTGGAACACGGCGATGTCTTCAAAGGTCCGCACGGATACGATCCACGATTGTTCTTCGGAACTGATGCACCTCGTCGTCTGGGATGCATCCCCCACGAGGTCGAACACGGCGGGCGCGAGGACCAACGCCGTGAGATCCTGGGTTCGTATGGGGCGACCGAATCCCTTTACATTTTCACCCCAGATGAAACGACCTTCGGGATCGAGGGTCACATGTCGTACATCTTGGTCCATTTTGCATCCTGTGGGTAGAGCAACCCACAACCGGCGAAAGCCCATGGGTCGATTTGAGTCACGGAGCTATCGACATCACAGCTCCGCAGTTTTTCGCATCCCCAAAACGCCGCCTGCTCGATGCGGAGGAGGTTCGGCGGCACGACGACACGTCTGAGAGCCGTGCAGAAGCAAAAGCATCCTTGAGGGATCACACGGATATGGGCCGGTATGGTCACCCGGAGGAGATTTTCACAGCGCCTGAAACTGAATTCGTGCAAGCTCAGGCGCCTGCAGCGTCTGAGGACCATGGAGACCCCGGAACCGCTGAGAGACACACAGTGATCCGCTCGTAGGTACTCCAGGTTTGACGCGCATGCCGCGGCGATGCATCCCATGGTGGCTTCGGTGACCAGTGGGCAGTGCGATAGGGTGATCGAACGCAACATGGAACCATGGCGCAGGAGAAAACGGTGCACGTCGTGGTCCGTGAGCGTCTCGGAGACCTCCGAAAAATCCACGGCGTCACCCCGAGTTCCGAGGATGCGTCGCGTCGGTGTGGTCCAGGTCGCGATGCTAGGGTGGCGCTGTGTGACGAAGGCGACCACCGCATCGGGAATCATGCGACGATTGTGAAATAGGTGTCGGATGTCACCGAGTGTCACGCGGTCGACGAAATCCTCGACTTCGTCTCCGGTCGCATCGTTGAGGTGAATCGCATTCGCGTGCTTCAACATGAAATCATCGCTTTCCTGGACACGTCCGAATATTTTACGAAAATCTCCCGGCGTCTCGACGCAGAGGAACATGCGTTTCAGCGCCTGGTTCCACTCATGACCCCGCGCGGATACCGGAAACGATGTCCGCATATTTAAAATTCTCCACGGCTCTCGTCGAATCTAAATTGTCTCTCGCGACATCGCTGATGATTCGTATGTGTTCGGAGATTTCGCGTCGCAGTTGATCAAAAATTCCGATCTTCGTCATCGCTTTCATGAGCTTCGCGAATGTCGGTGGTTTTCGTGGGAGTTTCAGCACGGTGAGACTCAGACGTTTCGCGACATAGAGATGGACATTGCACATCACCTGTATCGCAAACTCCTTCGCATCCCTCGTCGACACGGTGACGTCCGCGCACGCGTGATATCCAAACATATCTTTGATCCTCGAGCAGAAAGAAGAAAACGTGATCGTTTCTTTACTCAAAGGCACGACGCGCACACAGCAACGATACATGATATCATGCATCAAAGTCTCCGCGCAGGCATCCCAAAGGCGCAGCATCATCGTTTCGGTCGCGACGTACAGTTTGAACTGGTAGCGCATGATTATAAATTTTACGAACTCCCTGTGCACATCGCGTGACCGTGGAGACCTCGACGCGTCGGACATGCCGCTTCGCGTTCGGCTTCGCCTGAATATCGCGTGTCATGTGCCAATGCATGTCGATGTTTGGCATCGGAGTTATTGGGTCGCGAGGATTATTCTTGGGAAAAAGGTAGGTGTGACCTATATCACCGACCACGTATATGTTTTAAAAAAAAATGTCGGCACCGAAACTGCACGTTAAATTTCCAAAGCCGATTTCCTGTGAATGGGTGCGTTTTGAACAAAACCTCCCGGAGAACAGCGGCCCGAAGGCGATGAAAGCCGCGGTGTACATCGATGATCTCCGCCGCAGGTGGTCCCCCGTGACCATAGACGAATACGTGACGGCGCTGGACCAGTATGTCCATTGGCTGCGGCGCACGAATCGCGTGACTTTGGTGCCCAAAATCGCTCCGGTGTTCGTGTGGAGGAGCATCGACCAGGGTATCGTCGCGCACTCGTCAATTTTTTTCGAGCACGCGATGGTGCACCTCACGGCGGGTCTGATGAAAAGTGTCCAAAGGCGGGAGTTTAGCACACATTTTGAGTCCGCGAATAAAAGCTTGGGTTCATTGATCACGTATCACGGCGACACGACATCCGCCTATCTGAAACACCTCGTGGAGATCTGCCATGATCTATGCAAGGTTCGCGAGATGACCTCCGGGTTGGGGGACCAACCGATCGAAACCGATGTCGACCAGTGCAAACGAGCCCTGAATGTGCTACCGAACGTGCCACGAGATTCTCAGCTGTATCCGTATTCCGAAGAGCTCCGCGAATATCTCGCGATCAAATACTGCGGCGCCTACGCGGCGGGCGCGGCGGAGCACGAACGTTTCGATGAGGCCGAAGTCGCGATGTCGGTGCTCGGTCCGGACAACCCCCTCTACGTGAAGTATTCGAAGATGCGAACATCGGTGCTACAGCAAAAAATACCTTTCGAGACATGGATTTTTTCCATATCCGACGAAGAAATCATCAAGAACATTCCTAGGGTAGTGACTCAAGCCGCCCCACTGTTTGACTTCGTCGACGCGACCCCCGAAAGCTATGAAACGACTCCCGGTGAAACGCAGGAGCACGAAAAATTATAAAGAACGCATCCATGCGATCGCAAAACATCATAGGAGACAACAAATCAACATGCGGCAAAGGCAGCGAAGATCCCATCGTATCCAGTCGGTGCCCGAGATCCTCACGACACTCAGAGAAAGCCGAGATGAAGCGGTCTCCCTGAATCTCGTGCGCGGACTCCTCGATGCCGACAAGTCCATCGTCGCGGATGTCGATGGCATCGGGACCCTCGTGACCATCGCCGGCGCGTCGACACAACATGACCTGATCAATGCTTGTTTGGATGTTTTGGCGGGTATCGCGCGCCTCTGCACACAGCACCGCGACAACGTCATTTTTTCGATAGGTGGTCTCGAGAAGATCGTCGCCGTGTTCATCCTCACCAAGAACATCAATTTCTTGGGCGCGATCGGCGGGGGCACACCCTCACCCCCCTACACGATTTACGGACCCACCGTGATCCAGACGCTGCTGCTGGACACGAGACCCGCCTTTGAGATCCTCAAAAACATGTGCGACCCACAGTACGGATACGCCGGCCGAGATCGCGTCTGCGTGACCCTCGAACCGCTTCTCGACCGCACGATACGACTCGACACCACGGACGACGTGCTCCAGATCATCGACAACCTTTCAATCAGCGACAACCCCGCACATGTCACCGCGGTGACCTCCCGACGCGCTTTCTTGGAGGTCTTGGTGTACTACAGCCAAATCGAAGACGTCAGGGATGACGTGTTCAGGATCGCCTCCAACATCGCGACGTCGTCCACCGCGGACCTACACATCATGAAACAAATCCTATTGGAACCCGCCCGGAAGGTCCTGTGGTCCAACATCGATCAAGTGATGAAAACCGAGGCGATCTTGTTCATGATCCTATGCTTGACCGGTGACACTTCACCGACCCGCATCGCGGACGCATCTGCGATGCTCCACGACGTCGAACGGAATTCTCCGATGATCCAAGCGGAAATATTCTGCTGTATCGCGAGTATCGCGCGTGATCCGATGATACGACCGATGATCCGCACGGAGATCGAATGCAACTCGCTGCTGAACAAGATCACCGACGCGCAGGGTTCGACGGATAGTGTGATAAGTACGACCGCGCGACATTGCCTCTGTGCTTTGACGACATATGAAATCTAAATTACAAATACTCTACGAAACCGTCTACAATTTTATCCAATGCTGGTACGACGGAGAACCGGAGTTCCTCAACCAAGCGATGAGCATACAATTCCTACCCGAACGCGTCGCGTTTGTCCTATCCGAACTCGTGCGCGCGACGAACCCGGCGATCAAAAAGGATGCCGTCGTCCCTTTTCGGGCCGCGGACGCGGAAACCGACGCGGAAGCCGACGCCCAAGTCGTCGTCCCTTTTCAACCGCGATCCAGCACCGATGAACACAACTTCATCCAAATGGCACACGAATCCATTCAAAAACTATCGATGATGGCCCTCGGACACATGATCAACGCGGACACGACGAATGTCACGGTGACGTCCCTGACCGACACGGTGAGGACCCTCACGATAACCCTATGTGCTCAAGATACGGAAAAAGAGGTGTCGGGCTGTCCAGTGTCATGATCCGCGAGAACCTCGGATTGTGCACCCACTCCCCTCGGCACCACATCCATTCTTGACCCGGCGACGGCGGCCGCGGATCTTTCAGGAAAGAAATGTATTCGATCGCCGACACACCCAGGTGATCACGATGATAAAAACACATGTAGCGCACGAGTTCATCGCGTTGCCGCGCGGTATATCCCGAGAAACGCCCGCTGATCACCTCCCATACGCGTTGAAGATGATCGGGGACGCGATCATTCTGCGACGCGAACCACCTCATGTGATCATCGATGGCATCGGCGCTGGGTTCCATGATGAAGGCGTAGCGGCACTTGACCTCGTTTCGAACCCGAGAAAATTCCTTCGTGTTCAGGCGCCGACAGCATCCGGAGAGACAAGCTTTGGATTGGTCGCACAGGGGAAACAGGTACATCACTTCGTGCGGAACACGATCCATCAGAGCTATATACGAATTCAAGGATTATTCTTCAAAATCATGGACACGATTTTATTCCTAGCTGGTATCGTCACGTTCGTGCCCAAGGATACGATCGTCAGCATCAACGAGGAAATCTTCACCGTCGGACCCAGTGGGGTATCGTTGCTCGACACGGGGGCGAAACCAGCATACGTCGTGCGATACGATCCTCCCATGCAAAAAAATTGGCCGAGCATCATCTCCCACATGAAAAGTGGAAAAATGACCATTCGCGAACGCGACGGCGACAAGAACATCGGCGAAAAAGTCATCAACATCATGAGCATGTTTCTATAGGGACCCCAGGTGCGTCTGCGTCTGCGTCTGCGTCTGCGTCTGCGTCTGCGTCTGCGTCTGCGTGTGCGTGT
>Ga0163179_10000568_pt1 | contig 26548 bp, 22 predicted proteins | sample AtlANTMetagenome_FD_109643 | JGI IMG/M metagenome (GOLD analysis project Ga0163179, IMG submission 109643) | Marine eukaryotic phytoplankton communities from the Atlantic Ocean - Atlantic ANT 2 Metagenome | ecosystem: Environmental > Aquatic > Marine > Oceanic | place: North Atlantic Ocean...
CCTGGAACAACAGATTCCAATCACTCCAAATTCTGTGTTCGACGTAGCCTCTGTCTCAAAACAGTTTACCGGACTTGCCATTGTCATACTGGAATCAGAAAACAAACTGAACCCACAGTCTGGCTCTTCAACCGGAACTCACAACCTTGGATAAGCCTTCCTGACGGAACAGGAGCGGAACTGACATTCAGTGCACCGAACACTTTTTTTCATCCAGAGAAAAAACTGAACGTAACATGCACTGCAGGCATCAACGATTGGCCACGCGCTTTGACTATCCAATCTCCCGGTTGGGCCGGTTCCGCAAAGGAAGAGATCCCTTCAGATTTCAATCGATCCGAGCTCGATGATTAAAGCGGTGTTTATTATTCACCTGAACTGCTCACCCATTACCGTCTTGAAGTGAACGGGTAAAAACTGAAGGCCATTCATCAACGACATGATCCTCTCACACTCAAAGGATTCGCCAAAGACCGGTTCACATCACAGATCTGGTATTGGAGCAAGGTGGATTTTGACCAAGACTTCACAGGGAAAGTGACAGGATTACGACTCACACAAGGAAGAAACCACAACATTGTTTTGATCAAGCAAAGTATCACTCAAGAGCTCAAGCAGGTCATGAAAACTTGCGTATCAGCTCCGAGAACAGAGCGGCTGCAAGGGGTCATTTTCCACGACGAAACCAACTTTTTTTCTTTTTCTGGTCAGCTTCCTTGTCTTCCTCTTTCTTCAAGCCCTCAACCTCACCCACGAACTGATTCAACTCTTCTTCGGTAAAAGCCTTACTGACAAGCTCAGAGTTTTTGGATTCGGCAACCGTCATTTTGTCCAGCTCCCGGGGGTCCTGCACGATAAAAGGAGTCAGGAAGATCAAAAGTTCCGTCTTGGTATCCTCTTTGACTGTCCGTCGAAACGCCCAACCCAGTAATGGTATATCGCCCAGAATTGGCACTTTCCGTTTGCTTTCAATTTTATTTTTCTCCATTAAGCCTCCAATGATGACCGTTTTGCCGTGAGGCGTCACCACAACCGTTTCGGCTGCACGCTTGGCGAAAACAGGAGCTTCTACTCCAGCAGAAATGGTCACTGTTTCGTCACTGATGGTGGAGATTTCCGGGGCGACGATCATTTCCACCATTCCATCTTGAGTAATGAAAGGCGTCACCCTCAAAATAATCCCAATATCCCGATAAACAACGGTATTTACCTGCTGTCCACCCTGAAGAAAATTCACATTATCAATGAAAGGCACTTCCTGGCCGACAGTGATAATCGCTTCCTGGTTGTTGCGAGCAAGAATCGATGGACGAGAAAGCACTTCCAGTTTCCCGGCTTCAGCAATGGCTTTCAGAGTCACATTGAAATCATTGTCAAGCAGTTGGTAAATCCCCCCCTGCCCCTGACCTTGCGTTGCCATGCCAAAGACTGACTGCACGATATTGGTTGTCGAGCCGGAAACATTCGTCCAACCACCTTCAACACCAACATCCAGATCATCTCGGTGTGTCACTTCCATGAATACCACTTTGATGAGCACCTGAGGCTTGGGACGGTCGAGTGTTTTGAGGACGTCCCCGATCTGAAGGCTGGTTTCTTCATCTGTGACCACGATCACCGATCGTGTTTCCGGATCTACCTCGATCAATGCATCGCCAACCTGGGTATTGTTCAGATACTGGCGGGTCGTCTGCCCGCCCAAAGCCCCACCTCTGCCTGCTTGGGCACTCAACTCCCGCTGTGAGAGACTCAAGAAAAGTAAAAGCATACACCAGCTCAATACTGAACGGGTCCCAGGGAAATCCGATTGAGATTGATGATTCATTGTTACGCTCGGATCTGTATTGAAATTCATGTCGATTCTGTGATCTTTTGAAATTATTTCAGCTCATTTATCAGCGGTTAGTCACGCCCGCGGCACCACCGAGGCCAAAGTTCTGCTGATTGACACTTCGATTACTCAAGGGATTGTTGTTGCTCTGCCCACTGCGATTTGAATTATTGCGGTTATTCAGTGTGGAGCTCTGAGATTCGAACATGCCCCGTAAAATAGTCGCAACATTATCAACATCCGCGTTATCGAGAGAGTAGACATAAACTTTCTGCTTTTTGGAGGAATCAGAATCCAGTTGGAGGATCATTCGCTCGATTTGACTCATCAGATTGGAGGCGGCTGATACTATGATGGAATTGGTTCTTGCATCCGGTACAGCACTCACGCGTGTCATTGCCTGAACGCGTGAGCTTTCATCGCTGCTGCTTGAGGAACGGCCTCGACTGCTTTCTCCGCCCCGACCAAATCGAAAACCTCCTCTCGAACTGGTTTGCTCTTCATTGCTGTCATCAAACAAGTCTTTCAAGATTTCAGACATTTCGTAGGCATCTGCAAATTTGAGGGCAAAAACCTGTAATTCGGTGATGTCGTCGACATTGGTATCGATTTCCTCCACAAGTTGAATGATGGTCGCCATGTATTCATCGGGCGCACTGATGACCAGTGAATTAGTGCGCTCATCAGCGACAGCAATGACTCGGGATGCAGCCTGAAGTGCTTCGCTGTCACCTCCACTGCTTTTTCCACGGCTACTGCTACCCTCGCCACCACCTCGGCTGCCAGACCGGAATCTGGAGAAAAAGCTTTCTGCTCGGCTACCGCTGCTGCCGCGGCTGCTCGAAGACCGTTGAGGAACTTCGAAGAGACTTTTGACCACATCGGCCAATTCACTGGCATCTGAATATTTCAATGAAAACACTTTTAATTGTGAGATCCCGGAAATGCTGGTGTCTAAAGCTCGAATAATTTCAGCGACGCGCCGTATATTATTCTCCGTGCCCGTCAAAACGACAGCATTACTGCTTTCGTTGGCAGTCATGCTGGCATTTTCAGGAAGCAGTGGCTCCAGGTTTTCAATGAGATCTTTTGCACCGGTGTATCTGACTGGAATGATCTGCGTCACCATGCGATCGCTCTGAGGAATGGCTGCCGGATCGTTACCAGTCCTTACCGGAATGTTTTCTGTTATGGCATTACCGCTGGAGACAATCTTCAAAGTGTTGCCAACTCGAATGGCCGCGTAACCTTTTTCGTTCAAAATGGAGTCCAACAAGGAAACGGCCTGTTCCTTGTTGAGCGGACGGTTATTCCAGACGCTGACTTCACCGGAAATATCCGTCTCAGCAATGATGGAAAACCCGGCGGCTTCACTCATGTAATCAAGCACCATTTCAAGTGGTACATTTCGAAAATTCATGCGAAGCCCCTCTTCTTGGACTTGCTCTGATGACTCGGTGCTTGCGGCCTGCACCTCAGGAGTGGATGCGTCATTCTGTGCATTTGCCTGTTGGTTCTGGAGTCCGACTACCAAGCAGAAGGTTAAGAGAAAAATTGGCTGTTTCATAAGATTCTTTGTCATTGTCCCATTTGCTGTTTCCTGCGTTCCATCAATTGCTTCAGTATGTCATTGGACTCTAATTCAGAAAGATCAGGTCCATCCGAATCAGGTGCGTCATCAGAGTTTTCGCTGGAACTGTCACGATTGGAAGACGACTGCGCATAGGATGCGGAAGAGATGTTCTGGGTCTGCCAGGACTCCTCGCCCCGACGGGATCGACCGGCACCCATCGACAATTCAATGGTATCACCCTCGTATTGTAAAACCACTTTATCATGATCCACGCGGATCACTTTATGCCCAGCAAGGGATTCTCCCAGCCGAATGCCACCCGACCATTCCGAATCACTTGCATTGAAAAAAGCCAGTTGTTTATCCGCATAAGACATCGTACCGATCAAGCTAAAGGATTCCTCACGCGGCGGCTCTGGGCGGCGCTCTCGATCACGTTTGAGATCACGTTGAGGGCGCCGCTCCGGATCGAATATGTTACGATCCAGAATCAATTGAAAATGGTCAAAAGCATTTGAAGGGACTGCATTTTCATTCTGGGTGTCCTCGCTTTCGCCGATTGATGGATCATCATCGCCGGAGAGGCTAGCTTGGATGAGGCATAGCAAAGCCAACGAAAGCTGACCAAGGAATTTTAGGTGATTTCCGGGCTGAATCATCGCAGTTCCTCCGGTAGTAACAATCCGCTGAAATTCACATTCATCCCGATACTGGATCCCTGATCATCTCGTTGAGTTAATTCCAGAGTATCCACCTTGAGGGCTAGCGAATCAGATTCCAGAGCGTGTATGAACCGCGCAATTTCCTCCAGCCCCCCATAGCCATTGGCTCGACATTCGAGCATCAAATGACCTTGATCAGACTCTCGCCAGTTGGGTTTGATTGCGGTGAAACTGATGCGACTGTCACTCGCCCAACGGTCCACGGACTCGAGAACCTGATTCTCAGAGACGGATTTCGTTTTGGGTATCCCTGACTGCCACATCTGCATCCAACGACGACGAATCGCTGACTCACGCTCCATGAGCGCCCGGCCTCGAACTACTTTTTTCTCAAGTTCCTCAATCCTGATGGATCGATCATCCCAGGACAAGAGGAGTGGCCCAAGCACGAACTTGTCACCAAACAAGACCACTACCGCAACCGCGGCAGCTATCAGTAATACTTTTTCTCGGTTGACACTATTCATTGCCTCTGGACTCCTCCCATCGGTATTGAAATGAAAATTGAAGCTGTTTGTCTTCCCTGACCTGAAGCACGGCCAGGTCCTTGACTTCCGGGGAAGTACGAAGTTTTTCCAACATCGCAAGCCAGGCACGGTTGCTACGCGCAAAACCAGAACAGACAACGATGTAAGGTTCACGGACATCCAACTCCTTGACCCACACATCGCCTTGCTCGGGAAAAGCTTCGGCCAAGTGCCTGATAAGTTTCAAGGTTGGAATCGATTCGTCAAACCAGGGACGATAAAGTCGGATGCGATTTTGTAATTCCTCCAGTTGACCGACCTGAATCTCCATGGCTTTCCATTCTTCATCCAACGCTTGAAGCTTCTGGCTCTGCCAGAAAAAGAGAAGACTGATAATTAAAATCGCCGCCGCTGCACCGCCGCCGAGCCATTTATTGCGACCTGTAGAAATTTTTTGACTCCACTCCTGAAAAGCAGTGACTTTGGGTGGCAAGAATTCAAAAGGATTCCTTCGATCCAACAGAAAATCGGAAGCTAAACCAAAGGCAGGGCTATGATGCTGGGAAAGGGTGGAGGGTTTGAGCCCAAGACGATCAGCAACGTCCTGAAGTGCCTGATCAAATTCGCCTCCTGCCCCTTGTTCCGGAAAATAATAACAATACTTCAGAGACGATTGTAAATCGGAAGGCAACTCTCCGGCACTGATCTTGATCTCACGGGCAATCTGCTGGGCATTGGAAGTCTCGTTCAATGATCGTGCCATTGCCAATTTCTGTCCCGAAAGAGCTACCAGATCAAAACCTGAAGAAGTGGGGGACAGGCAAAGAGCATTTGCGTCAGGCAGCGAATCCAGAAACCCTCCGCCAGCCCAATGCAGAGACCAGCTCAATGGCTTGAGCCTGGCTGACTCGAGGACCTTGTTGAGATGTGTCAATCGTTGAACTGGAATAGCTGCCATGAAAACATACGATTTACCTTCCGGTGAATGGAAGGTAGATCTGGCAATGTGCAGATCTTCGACCGGCAATGGAAATTCACGCTCAGCCTGTGTCGCATAAAAGAATTCCAGATCCTCTCCATTTAAATCAGGAACCTCGGTCCGGAAAGTAAACAACCAGCCAACCGGCAGTGTGGAGACACAGACCTTTCCCTGCAGGTCCAAGGAATTGAGTTTTTCTCTTAACTGTGTCCCTATCAATTCAGGTTCGACCGAAAAAAGATCTTCAGGAAGATTCAACTCACCTTTTTCGCGGGACTGACATGCATTCGTAGATTTCCGAACAGATTCGAAACGAAGCGTGTCGTAGCGCCAATCCAGACTCAGGACGGATACGGGTTTATTTTGTTTTAAACCGATCATCTTTGACGTTGCTGTTGCATAAACTGATTAAGTTCTTGTCGAAGGTTTTGACCGAGTGCCCAACCTTGACGGTCGAGGTCCTTGCGGTAAATCACTACGGGCTCTTCTCCTGCTGTGTCTACCACGAACTGAGTTCTTCGAAAACCTTTTCCATTTTTACCCACAGCGGCAACGTCAATGGTGTATTGGTAACTCACACCCGTGAAATACTCCTGCGCCTGAGTGAGGTCTCCATCATCCAGAGCTTGATTGATCCATTCGGTGTCGGCGCCAAGCGGACCCTGCGTAGCCCGATAGGAAACCAGTTGCTGAGCCTTGGAAGCATCCATGCCAGGGAGAACAGATAGCACTGCCTCGCTGGCTGTATTGACATTCACCTGAAGAGTTTCCTCCCCGGACTCATTCGCATTGCCACTATTTTGTTCCCCTTCATCTTCTTGCGGGACCTTACCATAAACAGTCACATATTCCACCAAACCAAAGTCAAGAGATCCATTCGCGTTATCAGCGGGGGGAGAAGCGTCACCGTCATTCTCATTGGAGTCGAGTATTCCATTGCAGTTGGCATCTTCCCCATATACAAGCAGCGGATCCGCACCATATACCAACATGAGCTCATCGACTGTATCAAAGGGAGCATTCTTGATTTGCCTGGTTGGATTCAATCGACCATAGGCGTCTCCTTCGGCGCCATTTTCGGAAACTTCATCGTCTTCATCCCGCCAGTCCACAATGGCAGCAGCGAAATCAGCCGACATATTAGGCAGGTATTCGAGCATTTCCTGTGTCGCCAGGTTGAGATTCAATTTCGATCCTTCATCCACCAGAGAGAATACGGGAGTGGCGGAAATACTGCTTTCCTGACCGCGGCCGATATACCAGAAAGTTGCTTCACCAATCAAAGCCTGCTCCGCGACATAAGTATCCACTTCAGGCAAGGTTCCAGGCTCTTCCAGGTTTGCCAGCAGGTAAGTGGCATAACGGAGGGCTCCATCAATGGCCTGCTGAGCCTGGTGACCTTCGTAAACGTTTCCGGCTGCCTTGAATTCGAAATACATGGAATGGGCAAAATACAGCGTGACACTCACCAGCCCCAACGAAACCCACATGACAATGATCAACACCGAACCTTGAGTTCGGTGCCTGAAAGAATGTCTGTATGGACTGTGTATTTCCATGGATCTTTAACTTGTTTTGGTCGGCACTTTGGATGCGTCATAGATCAGACGGCCATTTGAGGCCCTTGGTTACATCTCATTATTTGTTGTCATGATTCTCTGTTTAAGCGCAGTCGCCTGATAACACTAGCGTGATTGGTTCAAGATGTTCTGCAATACCTGTTGATTATCCTGAACTTCAGCCAATCTGGTCGATAACTGCTCCAGACCGGTGGAAACGTTGGAGAGGCTTTCATAGGTGGATTCAATTGAAGTGGTCAGCTGACCGGTTACTTCCATCAATTCATTGATGGATTCAGAATGGGTCAGAACACCCGTTTGTAAATCCGTCATTTCTGTCCGAATGTCTTCATCAAGGATTTCAATGAGTTCCAGCAGGATGTCGATCGATTCCTGACTGGGGAGAGTTGCGTTGTTGAGCCGATAAGTATTGGCTTGCCTGACTATATTGGACGATCCGGGGGTAATTTGAGCCATATCTTGCAAATGTGCCCCCAGAGGGGGTCGGATTCCTTTCTTGATTTGCGCCTTGAGTTGAGCAACTTGATAGCCAAGCAAGAGGTTAAACAGGAGCAAAAGAACGAGTAAAGCGGTGGTGAGAGGATGGGAACGGTTGCTTTGCTGCTTCGAGCGCTGTCCGGCAATGGATTCGAATTTGCTTGTGCTCCTTGAGTCACCTTCCCCGGCAAGGTGAGAAAGCCAAATGGGTTGATTGCAACCGGGACAAGCATCAGTCGTACCTTCCTGTTCAGAGGAAAATTCAATGCTTATACCGCAGGAGGGGCAATGGATTTTCTGGGATGCATTCATGGCGAGTCCATTGAAATCAGAGTTTAAATGTCATCTTCCGGGGATTCACCGTCAGCCTCTTCTTCCTCAATTTGGGGAATCGACATCAATGCGATCGTGGATTGCACCGATGGCAAGGCTTCCTCTCTTGAACTTCTGGATCGGTTTTCGGATTGGGGTTTATCGCGAAGGAATTCAATACGGACACGCACAGCGACGGGTAGCTTGGTCTCATCCACGGTAGAATCCCAGTTCTCCTGCCAATATTCACCATCATAATATTGAAATGAGAGTGAACTCACACGGTTTGCAATGGCCTGAGGCAGGATCACACCCTGCACTGAAGGGTTCAGATCTCTCGTTACTTCCCGATATAAGGACAAACCTTCGGACAATTCTGTTCTCCCGTCATTCATGGGTTGTTCAAGATAATAGCGCACCTTTTGAAGGCTCCCCCAAGGTTGATTCGTGATCGTGATACCCGACAACGTGTAGAACTCCAACTGATCTGTGCGAGATACGCCTCCGCCCAGAGTATCCCCCCTGAACTCGGAAGCGAAGATGCTTTCCGTCAACAAACACTGCCTTAAATCCTTTTCCATCACTTCCACGACACGCATCTGGGAATTGAGTTTGTCCATGCGCGTCTGACTCCGCTCGCGCAGTTCGAGTGATTCCAGAAGAGTAACTTTGATCACCAGCACAATCATGGCAAATGCCACGCTGGCCACGAGGATTTCCAGCAGCGTGAATCCCATTGTCATCCGCGCATTCCGCGGTGAAAAAGAAGCTTTCGTCTTCATAAGGAATCGTCCGCAACGAGTGTGGTGAGATTGATCTGATGGCGTTGCCCCTGAACAGGGTAAGAAACGATTAGAGTCAACTGCTCCATGTCATCCAAAGGCCAGCCTGCCTGCACCAGTTCCCATTCGTATTGTTCATGAGTCGGGCTGAAATTCCCGCTGCTGCCAGCATATTGCCACTGGTCAGTAGCCACCAGTTCAGTGAGAAGGCTGTTCCCCAGATGAACGGCTGTGCGCTTTCGTTCTGCAATCACCGAGGCTCGGTTGGCAAGCATCAGGCCCTGCATCACCACAGGTAGCAGGATTGCCATGAAGACCAACGCAGCGAGAACCTCAGCAAAGGTAAAACCTTGTTGAGATCGGGCTCCTCTAAAGAGTTTCGTTCTGGATAAGGAGCATTTCATCGTTTTTTCTAATTTCGTAACGCAGCCAGCTGGGACTCCTTACGATCTGCAATCGCTGATTTACCTGCTTCTTGTTTTTCAGATAAAATCCGGGCAGACTGGATGTTTCCAACTGTCCATCTGGAAAATAAACGATGCTGGGAAATGCCTGACTTACCGTGGTGGATATATCCAGTTCGATTTCCAGATGGGTATTTAATTGGTAGACATGCCTCCCACTTTGAACTTGCCCGCCAGTTGGATTGTCTGACTGATTACCCATGCCAGAAAGCTCGCGCATGCCAAACCATTGGTTCTCCAGGTCAAACCACACCTGCATGGGGTAACCGGTGGAAATAGCTTCATGTCGAGCCACCTCAATTAAGCCAACAATCCTTCTAGCCTCGTCGTTGAGCGCGGAATTTCGAAAAAATTTATTCAGGGATGGGGCCGCAATGGCCATCACCCCAGCAAGCACAACCATTACCATGATGAGCTCGACCAATGTGAATCCTCGAAGAGAACGCTTTTTGGGGAGAGGCATCACGCGCGCACATGAGGCGCAAAGGTATGGCGGCTGAATGATCATGGAGATATGAAACTGGTTTAACTGCAAGCAGGGAGATAGGTCAAAACCGCCACAGTCCGACAGTCAGGCAAAGCCGTGCTGTCTAGTTCGCATTGCCGACATCCCAGTTGACGATGTCATCCGAACCTCCTACGCGACCATCAGGGCCCATCGACATGATATCGTATCCACCGTTATTTTGTTTGCCTGGATACTCATAAGCATACTTGTTGCCCCATGGATCAACAGGAACTCCCTTTTTCAGATAAGGCCCCTGCCAGCTGGTCGCATTGTTTGGTTGATTGACCAATTCATTCAATCCGTCACTGCCACTTGGATAATACCCATTGTCAGTTTCGAACATATCCAGAGCAATCTCCAGATTGGCGATCTGACTTCGAGCTGAGGTTTCTTTTGCCTGTTGAGATCGTCCGGCAAATTTAGGAACGACCACAGCCGCCAATGCAGCAAGGATCACCAGCACCAGCAGCATTTCCACCAAGGTAAATCCCTGCTGACGTCGAGACCTTACATTTCCTTTTTGTGCGATGTTCAATTTCATAATTCAATATACTTCAAGTGAGTTACTTAATGTAATCCTGTATGGTGAAGATAGGAATCACCATTCCGATAAAAATGGTACCTATGAAGCCCGCAATCAAGAACAGCATGAGAGGTTCCATCAATGACACAGCGGTTTTCAATTGCTGATCCAGATCTTTCTCGGTAGTGGCAGCCAAGCGAATGAGCTCTTGATCGAGCCGGCCACTTTCTTCAGCCACCGAAATCATTTCAAGGATGGAACCATGAAATAAAACGCGACAATCTGAAAGGCTTCTGGCAAGGGTTTCACCCTTTTTGACGCGCTCAATGGAAGCGGTTACCGCATCAACAAGGATTTGATTTCCAATGGAACGCCGTGCCACATTTAATCCGTGGATCAGTGGCACACCTGCATTCAGTAAAGTCCCCAGCATGCGACAAAATCGCGCCATGGCAAATTGGGCATTGAGTGAGCCGATCACTGGCAGGCTGAGCATGCTTTGTTCAAATTTCCTGCGACCCTGATCCGTTGCCAGCCAGTTACGGATGCCGATCAGCATGATCCCCAGACCGATCAGCATGAATAACCCATAGCTTTGACAATACTCGCTTGTCGTCACAATGACCTGGGTTAATAAGGGGAGTGCAGCATCAAAACCTTCAAACAAAACCTTGAAGCGCGGTATGAAAAAAACCATCAGGAACACAAGAACGCCAAGGGCAAGAAACAACAGCACCACCGGATAGATCATGGCGGACAGCACCTTCCCACGGAGTTCTTTGTCTCTGGACTGAAAGTCAGCGATTTGACTGAGCACCAAATCGAGAAAGCCACCAGCCTCCCCGGCCTCTACCATCGCGACATAAACTTTGGGAAAGGTATCCGGAAAACGCCCCATGGCACTGGCCAGTGACATACCATCCACCACCAGATCATGAACGGCTTTCCAGCGCTCGCCTGCTGCCGGAGAGGCCGCCTCCCGGTAAAGGATCACCAACGCTCGACTCAAGGGAACCCCTGCGGAAAGAAGTGAGGAGAGCAAGCGCGTAAAGTTCTCCAGCATTTTGAAAGTAATCCTGCTGGACTTCCAGGGGAGCCGCACGGATCCATCACTGGATGGCTTGCCCGCTGATTTGGTTTCTTTTTCAATCAGCTTAACAGGCTTCAGACCCAGTGCCTCCATTTTGCGAAAGGCATCCTGACGTCCTCCAGCCTCGATGTCACCATTGGCAACAGTGCCATTGCCATTGATTGCTTTGTATTGATAGAAAGCCACGAGGTCCTAGAAAGTTGACAACTCTTCGTCCTTGGTCACACGCATAATTTCATCAGGTGTTGTCATGCCATCTTCCACAAGACGCCACCCATCCTGACTCAAGGTTCTCATGCCTTCCTTGCGAGCCAACTCTTTAAGTTCACCACTGGAACAGTTTTGCAGAATACGCTGTCGAATCGGATAGCTGATGCCCAGCATCTCAAAAACAGCCCTGCGTCCATGATAGCCCGTCTGACGGCAATCCCGACAGCCCACTGCCTTGTAAATCGTCGATTCAGGATTGAGCTTGAGGGTTTCACGCAGCGCCTTGACCCGCTCAGAGTGATCTTCAGTCCGGCAGGAATGACAAAGAGTCCGCACCAAACGTTGCGCCAGAACTCCTTCCAGGGAACTAGCAACCAGATAGGGCTCGATCCCCATGTCGATCATACGTGTCATGGCGCTTGGAGCATCGTTGGTATGTAAGGTGGAAAAGACAAGGTGACCGGTCAAGGAAGCCTGAATCGCTATGCGAGCGGTTTCCTCATCGCGGATTTCACCGATCAACACCACATCTGGATCGTGACGCAGGATAGCTCGCAAGCCCTTGGCAAAGGTGAGCCCTGATTTTTCAGAAACCTGGATTTGATTGATGCCTTTGATCTGGTACTCGACTGGGTCTTCCACCGTTATGATCTTGCGCACCATGTCGTTGATCTCGTTCAGCGCGGTGTAGAGCGTAGTGGTCTTGCCGCTACCCGTAGGCCCTGTCACCAGAAAAATACCATGCGGAATACCAAGAATTTCCCTGAAAATTCCCAGCTCGCGATCAGCCATGCCAATCTGGCTTAAGCTTGGAATGGAACCATCCTGGCGCAACAAACGCATGACCACCGCTTCACCATGCAGCATGGGAATGATGGAAACACGCACGTCGACTTCTCCTTGCCTTACCTTGAGCTTGATGCGGCCGTCTTGTGGCAGGCGTTTCTCGGCAATATTCAGATGACTCAAGATTTTGACTCGAGAAACGATGGCAGGTTGAAAGCGCTTGATCTCCGCAGGAACTGGGACTTCCTGAAGGATGCCATCGATGCGGTATCGGATCTGTAATTCATCCTCGAAGGGTTCCAGGTGAATATCGGTTGCTCGCAAATCAATGGCGTCGCTGAGCACCTGATTGACGAAACGGATGATCGAAGCATCTTCGGCCGCATTCTCCAGATCGTTATCTTCGAAATTCTCCTCATCGACAACTTGAAAGGAACTGTCATCCTTCAATGAGTCAATGGTATCTGCCCCCACCCCCAGACGTTTTTTGATTTCTCTTTGAATCGCTTCGGCAGGAGCCAGCACCGGGTTCAATTTGAGTCCGGTAAGTGATTTCAAGGTATCCAGGCCTTGGGTGGCAAAAAGTCGACTGGTGGCGATATCCACCGAACCGTTTTCTCGACTCAATGGGAGCAGGCCTTCTTTGAGCAATAATCTGGCAGGGAACAGACCAAGAACTTCCTTCGAGATTTCAAGGTTCTCAAGGTCGGAGAAAGAAACCGAATACTCCTCGGACAGCCATTGGAGAATTTCAGTCTCCGATTCATAGGGGCCCTCCGCCCCGCTGCCTTTTTGCTTCATTAGCCATTTGGCGTCAGAAGCGGAGAGCTGCCGGGACTCAACCATTTGATTTAACAACTCATTCATGGCGAGCCTAATAGAATATTTTTTGAAATAGTTCAGGCAGTTGGCCATCCATCAAGGAATCAAACCGATGGTGACTGCGACCGCTTCTTGCTTGATCGTCAAAACGGACTTCAATGTTTCCTGTGATTTCTTGAGAGCCGCCTCCTTCTTGGCACGTGCTTTACGGAAGGCACTGAGCTTGGCTTCGATATTGTTTCCAGACTCGATCGCCTTTTGAAGTGCACTCATTTCAGGGTTACCAGCATCACGGTCACCACCACGTCCGCTTCGTCCACCAAAACCGCCAAACCCCGCAAAACTGCGCCCACCAGTTCGAGCTTCACGCTGTTTCTCCTGAATGTCTTCAATTAAAGGTTGAATTGCTTTGAACTCAGCGTCAGAAAAACCAAAGCGATCCTTGATTGAGTCCATGATGCGGGCCCGCATTTCAGAAAAATCAAAATTCCCGCGACCACCGCGGCCACCACGCTCACCACGCTCACCGCGCTCACCACGGCCTTGGGCCGATACATCTATGCTAGATGAGAGAGAGATCGCTGCCAGGGCGACCACAAATGTAATTGTCTTTAAAATATTGTTCATACGATAGAAAGTAGACGCAAGAAGGACCTCTGTGGTTACAGAGATTTGAATTGAAAATCATTAGAAGACCTCAACTTTCTTGAATCCAGAGCAAGCGTCAACAAAAACACATTATACCTCACACTGAAATTTGCTTTTAACACATCATGCACAACGACTTGAGATACACAATCTCAAATTAGAAGACCTTCCGCAGGAACCTTGAAACCTTGCGATGACCAAACCTTGGAGGAGTCCAACATAGTCACGAAGCCATCATTCAAGCCACACTCGAAACGAGAAATAAAGTAGTCTGGCAAGAGGATGACAGCATCCAGATTCACTCACATCAGCTTCATTTTGGGTAGGTCCTGAGTATCGATCAATCCCACAGGCGCACCGTCTGCGTTGACGACGATCAGATCGTCAATGGGTTCTTGATCGAACAGATTCAACGCCTGGACTGCCAGTGATTCTTCCTGAATCGTGATCGGGTCGGCAGACATGACTTCACCAATGGACGCTTCCAATGGGTGTAAATCCCGCGCCAGGTAACGCCGAAGGTCTCCATCAGTAAAAATACCAACCAGTTGACCCAGTGCATCAACCACACTGACACAACCCGCCTTGGCCTGTCCCATCAAAAGAAGCGTCTCCTTGATCGATGTGGTTGAAGAGGTTACAGGATTACGCGAGCCTGTTCGCATTACATCCTTGATTTTCAATAATAAAGCGCGGCCAATCGCTCCCGAAGGATGACGAGTCGCGAAATCTTCCTTCCGAAAACCGCGCGCCTCCAGTGTGGCCATGGCCAGGGCATCCCCCATGACGAGCATTGCCGTTGTACTGGAAGTCGGTGCCAGATTGAAAGGACAAGCTTCCTTGGGTACTTCGACGTTCAGAACCAGATCACACGAGCGCGCCAATGTGGAAGTGAGGATTCCCGTCATGCCGACCAATTTGACTTTGAATCGTTTCAGAGCTGGTAAGAGGTTCAGCAATTCTTCCGTTTCCCCTGAATAGCTGATTACGAGAATGAGATCACCATCATTGACAACCCCAAGATCCCCGTGCAGTGCATCCACACTGTCCAACACAACACTCGTCGTCCCCGTGCTGGTCAAGGTAGCGGCAATTTTTCGCCCGATATTTCCTGATTTCCCAATACCAATAACCACCACCTTACCTCTGGAATCCATTGTTTGCACGAGGGATTCGACCGTTTGGTGAAAAGCATTATCCAATAGTCCGGCGACATGCTCAAGAGCTTCCAGTTCCGTTCTGAAAACGTTTCCGGCACACTGCACGTGGATGGAATCACTCATAAGTTTGGGCAAGGCTCTATTTGATCAGTCTTTGTGCCTGACAGATGCCTCATCCATTAATTGTTGGATGGATGCGGCCCATTCTGGCCCCCTCTGGCGTAAACCTACAGAGTATCCGTAAATGGACTCGAGTGTCCGAACACCCGACTGGCCATCAGAAAGTTCAACATGCCTCGAATCAATGAGTGTTGGATGGGTTATGCCTGCGGCATGACACACTCTAATAATTTCCTTGCGCAGCACCTTTAGATAATTAGCCAAACGGGCGGATTTCTGCATTGGATCCAGTCCATGCATAAGCCATGCGTTCTGCGTTGCTACTCCAGTAGGGCAATGCCCGGTGTGACAACGCTGAGCCTGAATACAACCGATGGCCAACATGGCTTCTCTTCCAACGGAAATCCCATCGCAGCCCAAAGCAAAGGCAAGTATGGCAGATTCAGGAAAGCCCAACTTACCCGAACCAAGGAAAACCACTTTGTCAGTGAGGTTTTGCTCTGCGAATTTGAGATAGACTCGACTGAAAGCCTGCTTGAAAGGCAGTGCCACATGATCAGAAAATACCAGGGGAGCTGCCCCCGTGCCACCTTCGCCTCCATCGATCGTCACAAAATCAAGGCCCCGGGAGTCCGTCGACATCCTCAAGGCAAGCTGTTCCCAAAATTCCATCTGACCAACCGCCGACTTGATACCAACAGGCAGGCCAGAGGTTTCAGCCAGTAATTCGGCATAGTCAAGCAACGTGTCAGTATCCGAAAAGGCACTGTGAGAAGGAGGGCTAAAGCAGGATTTACCAGGTTCTATACCACGAATGGCCGCGATTTCACTAGTTACTTTTTCAGCCGGCACAATGCCTCCAAGACCAGCTTTCGCCCCCTGGCTGAGCTTGATTTCAATGGCTCGTATTTGCGGATATTTCTGGATAGTGTCGCGAAAAACGGAAAGATCAAATCCCCCGTCACGATTTCGACACCCATAATAGCCCGTTCCAATCTGCCAAATTAAATCCGCACCATGCTGGTGGTGCCTCGAAACGCCGCCTTCGCCTGTATTATGGAGTGCGCCTGACAATGCACAACCGCGGTTGATTGCTTCTGTAGCAGCTGCGCTCAAACTGCCATAACTCATGGCTGAGGCATTGACGACAGAGGGCATTCGAAATGCCCTCCTCCGATTGCGATGCTGCCCGAGCACCTTGGCACACGGAATCGGGTAATCGGGCGAATTGATGGGGCGGTTTAGAGGAAACGAACTATGCTTGATGAGAATATAGTTGGGTGTTTGTTCAAGATCATTATCAGTACCAAATCCAAAATACTCGTTCTGTTTTTTGGATGTCGCATAGATCCAACGACGCTGGTCACGGGTGAAGGGCCGCTCCTCATCGTTGTCGGTGACAATATATTGTCTTAATTCCGGCCCAATCGCCTCGAGGATGTATCGAAAATGACCGATGATCGGGAAGTTTCTGAGAATGGCGTGCTTCTTCTGACATAAGTCATAGACAAGCACCAATCCGAGGAATGCCAAAATGATCCAGATCCATGTCATAGCAAACTATTATTCAGGCAATCGTTGCAAAAGAAGACTCCGTTGAACGATGGGTCAAGGCAAGTCACCTATGGTCTTGATAACTTTGCCTACCAATCCGTAGTCCATGGCTTCCTTGGGATCCATCCAGAAATTCCGGTCACTATCCTGTTTTATTTTTTCAATAGGCTGTCCCGTCTGATCTGCGAAAGTCTGGTTAAGTCTTTCCCGCATTTTGATGATTTCGCGTGCTTCGATTTCAGCATCGGAAGCTGAACCACCTACGCCGCCCATTGGCTGATGTAACATGAAGCGAGTACTGGGCAGACTCAAACGATATTTCTTGGGAGGTGCAGCGTAAATCAAAGCTCCTGCGCTGGCCACCCACCCAGTGCCAATGACATAAACCCTGGACTTCACAAAACGAATCATGTCGAAGATAGTATCCCCCGATTCGACGTGTCCGCCCTGAGAATTGATGATCACTTTGATGGGATCGTTTGATTCGTGGTCCAGAAACAGGAGAGCCTGCGTCACCTTTTCGGCTAAATCCTGATTAATTTCACCAAAGAGGGTGATCGTCCGCTGTTTCGACAGGGATTCAAATACTTTATTGGGAACAACTGGTTTTGATTCTTCTGATTCCTTATTCAATTGCATCATGTTGATAACAATTTGATGAGTTGAACACCTTGGTGCAAGCGATATTTGGAGAACGTTTTGAAGAACAGCTCAAATTCCCCTCAAATGGATCAGTCTATCTTACGAGCATGATAACTTGTCCAGACATAGATGACCTTTGATTTCCGGAAGTCGTTAGACTTCCATTTGCTTGACAGTAACAGCAAAAGCCACACGATCCGCCTCCAGCTTTCCTGCCCACTGACCTTGGTCAGCGAGGTGATCATCGCTCGGCCCGTGTCTTGTCCAAATGTTAAAAAACTTCGTAGATATCACATTGCTCAGTGATCGGAATCATCAACATTGTCGTCGTGTTATTGACCGTTATGGGCACCATCACACATCTCGTAACCTGGCTCCGATTTACCGTAAAAGCAGGATATCCCTCGATAATCACCGGCAGGTCGAGTTCAACACTCCGCCTGAATTGAGAGATTGGAATGTTTCCGACAGATGAATACCGCAATCAATCGCGCATTTTTCCCGTCAAATGATCAATGGGCGACCCTTGATCCGCGGCAGATAAGCCTCCAATGACTGATCGGAAGAAAAGCAAGGCACTGATCTGCCCCCTGATATCCAATGCAGGCATGACTCTGCCCAATGTCTTGGAAGGACTCGATTGCTTTATGATTTCCACTCAAGACTCGATTCTGAAACCATGGTTTGAAACCGGCTCAGCACCCGATGGCGTGTTCGACGCCAGGCATAGCAAAAATTCCAAGCCAGTCCAATCAGGCACCAGAAGACAATATGGCCTGACTGGTGAAGGAACTTGATGTCATTAAGCTGGTCTTGAGTGGGTAAAACCACATCATGAAGCCAATAGTGAATGTGGCTCACAGCAGGCTTCCAGACCATGTCCCACGTTTGAAATCCGAAGAAGTAAATTACCCAGGGCAAAGCAAGCATCCATACCACCGAACGCCCTATGGCTTTGTGCGAACTACCCGTTTTCAGTGCATGCCACATGGCAACCCATCCAATCGACATCATGTCTGCCACCAGCATACCGATGGCCGCCAGATATTGAAAACGAAGCAGCGAAATGTCCTGATCACGCCCAGGAGCCACAATCGTGCAGACCAGAAGCGCCTCGGCCGCCACTAACAATAACACGGGCTTCCAGAATTGAAGCAATGAGGCCTTGAAAATGCCATGAACGATTCCATGAGCACCCAGAGGAGTGGTGACGACCAATTCCAGAGCACCTGTTCTGCGATCCTCAGCAATGGCCGAAGCAGCCTCCGAGGCCACCCATATTTTGAGGAAAAAATGAACAAACATTCCCAGTGAGATCAGCAAGGTGGGTTCGGCCATGATTTCTCCATTAAACATGTAGCCCATCACCCAGATGAAAAGAACCGAGACGACGAAGGTCCAGACATACTTCAGCTTCAACTTTTCCCGCATGACCATCCACGTCATCGGATGATGATCCAGCAACCATTGTCGATGAACCCTCCTTTGTTCTCCTCGCCCATAGAGAAAGTAGTGCCAACGCTCGCGAATAGCATCAAAAAAGGTCGATCGTGGGCTATCTAAAGCCAACCTGGCAATAGAACGCCCTGAACGATATAGAAGGAACCATGCAAGAAGGTGGGGCACCAACAGGGCAATGTAAAAACCCATGCCACCCGCGTTCAATCCACGCAAACCGGAGGTCGGAAGACCATTAAAACCGCCATCCAAGATAAGGTTCATAGCCGTCAGGGGAGAGATAAAGGATAACAGGCGGGCTGAAGCCTCAAATCCCCACTCCCAGTTCCGCGAGGTGTACTCGATCAAAATGTAAGGCCCGACATAGATGATGAATAACAAGCCAATGGAGGCCCAGAGCGCTTTTCGCTCATCCTTGCTGATGGATGAAACAAATATACCAACCGCGATCGACAAGAAGAGACAATTCAAGAGGACCAGCACCGTTTTTCCCACCAAGGCCAGACTTACCCCACCCATTTGAAGGGTCATCGCAAGGATGGGCACGAAGGCAAGCAATCCGTAAAACAAATTCAATCCGTGCGCAAAGAGTTTTCCAAACACCACGTCGATTGGTCGCAGATTAGTGAGAAACAATAATTCAAGCGTGCCATCGCGTTTTTCTCGGCTCAGACTGTCAGAGCAGACAAACACACCCCCAAATGCGCTGAAAAGAACCGCAATGACAGTGAGTGTGAGAAAGAGATTCATTCCTTGTCCTGCTCCCATGTTTCCCATGCGGGAATAGGGAAAGAGTGTCCTTCCACAAAATGCAAGGCAGACAAATACAATCACCACTCTTAATCGATGAGTGAGCGGTTTTCTGGCGCTGATCTGTAGTTCACGCCCTAGGACAGGGAATAGATTCATGACACTGCTACTCGATTCAAGGTTCGTTTGTTGTGAACTCTCAGTATGCTGACTTCAGAAAGCTACCTTGGCAAAGAGAAGAAATAGAATGATCTTGTAGTTCTATAATCGTCCTTTGAGGCGAGATCGAGCCGATTCGAGTATTTTCCGCTCACTCTCGGTGAGGCTGTGGATTCCATGAGCAGAAATCTTTTCAAGAATTGGATCGACTTTCCGAGTGATGAATTCCTCCTCGGTGAGCGAAGAGGAATTTTTACTGGACCTCGACACGCGCTTGAGCACGCTGCCGACTTTGCTCGCTGGGTGAACTTGGCGCACCTTGCTCAGGGAAGGCCTTGATGACATTGCGAAAGACATCTTTTTACCTTCAATTGCGAAATAGACGTATAACAGACCCGCGATGGCTCCGCCAAAATGCCCCGCATGAGAAACCCCGCTACCCCGCGATAAGATCAGTCCCAAACCCGCAATCGCCAGAAGAATGAAAAACAGATGTTTCACCTTGATGGTGATGGGGATAGGGAACATTGTTAGAGGTGTATCAGGCCAGAGTCGGGCAAACACCGCAATGAGCCCATACACACCAGCTGAGGCCCCGACCATTAACATTGGAACCGAATTACCGTTCAGTCCCCAGGCGATGATGACATGCAAAAGTCCGCCTGCGACTCCTGACAAAAAATAGACTCTGAAAAAACCAGCTTTACCCTGCGATTCTTCAATACTTCGCCCAAAGAGATACAATGCCCAACAATTAAACAGTAGGTGCAAAAAGCTTCCATGAATGAACTGAAAAGTGATCAATTGCCAAAGAAACCCGCGGGATACACCGATTTGGCTGAGGTAAAAATACTGACCCCATACCGAGTTCACCAGAAATGAACTACTGGGCTGGGTAAAAATTTGAAGCAGGAAGACGCCTGCACAGATGACAATGAGTATGACGACCGCCGAAAACTTTGTTTGGGGATGGTATGGGGACTGCATGTATGACCGGTCATCTAACATTTGTTTGAAAACTACCCAAACAATCGTTGAAATTCAAGCACCAGACAAAAATCTACCCATAATTCCCTCTGTATGTTTGGAATCTTGGTTTCGATACCCCTCATAAGAAGGTTAATTCCCTCTTACGCATTGCCAAAACAAGTAATTTCGGATGTGATGGATCTCCAGATGAACCAGTCAGATTCCAACAGAAGAAGACCCCCATCCATCGATTCGCTGTTAAGAAAAACCGATTCGTATCCTATTCCGCGTTTACTCCGAAAAAGACTGATTCAGGATCTTCTACGTGTTTGGCAACAAGAACATTCTTTGCCCGATACCGACTTTATCGAAGCTGCCATAGGTTCTCATCTTGAAAGTATCGAAAAAAGCCATCTGCAACCGGTCATCAACGCAACGGGAGTGGTGCTGCATACAAATATGGGAAGAGCCCCATTCCACATGGATCTCTGTGTGCATGTCAATCAAAGCATGATCGGCTACAACAGTCTGGAACTGGACCTTCACACTGGCAAACGCGGTAAGCGTGGCGCTCTGGTGGAAAAAGCGCTGGCGGTCCTGACCGGTTCTGAATCGGCAACTGTGGTCAACAATTGTGCATCGGCATTGATCCTCATTCTAAGTACTTGTAAACTAAAGGATCGTCGCGAAGTGCTGGTTTCCAGAAGTGAGCTTGTCCAGATCGGTGGTGGATTCCGTATTCCGGAGATCCTTGAATCAGCTGGGCTTCAATTGAAAGAGATCGGAACAACCAACCGCACTCATATCAATGATTACAAGAAATCAATCACTGACGAGACAGCACTCATACTGAAGGTCCATCAAAGCAACTTTTACATGGATGGATTTGTCGAATCAGCTTCGATCAAGGACTTGGCAGAACTAGCCAAAAGCCAGCAAATACCATTTGCGGTCGATTTGGGCAGCGGCGCTTTGATCCACACAGCATCTCATTTTGGGATAGAAGAAGAACCCACTCCGGAATCCATCGTTCAAAAGGGAGCGGACATGGTTTGCTTCAGCGGAGATAAGTTGATGGCAGGCCCTCAAGCAGGCATCATTGCAGGGAAAGAAACATGGATTGAACGCTTGAAATCCAATCCTTTTTTCCGTGCCTTGAGACCAGATAAGATGGCCTTGAGTGCTTTGGGATTCACTGTGCAGAAACATCTTGAATCCAAAAACGACCCCGAGTCGCCCAAGCTTCCAGACCTGCCTGCCTATGAATTGCTGAGCCAATCCAGACAAAACCTTAAAGACCGCGCAGACGCCATATTGAAAGCATCCAAGTGCAGGAGCGTCCACTTGAACATCATTGAAACAGATTCTGAGGTAGGTGGAGGCACCATGCCTCGAACGCGCATGGCTTCGATTGCCATTGAGGTGAATATCCAGAGCATCAAACCGGACACCATTGCCAGATCATTCCGCGAATGCCACCCACCGGTAATCGGCTATGTGCAAAAAGGATCGTTTCGATTGAATCTTCGCACGATCTTTTCTGATCAGGACGAAACCATCTCCGCATGCATCCAACAAATTGAAGAGAAACTCGTCCATCGTTCATCAAAAGAGGCATGAACGAAGCCAAACGATCCATTCCATTCATTGTCGCCACGGCCGGACATGTCGATCATGGCAAGAGCGCCCTGGTCAAAACATTGACGCAGGAGGATCCAGACCGCTTACCCGAGGAAAAACGAAGGGGTATCACGATCGATCTCGGATTTGCTCAATGGTTGCTGCGGGATCCAGAAAACCCGTCCACCCAGTATGACCTGGGAATCGTGGATGTGCCCGGTCACGAAGATTTCGTGAAAAATATGATTTCCGGGGTTGGGGCGGTGGATCTTGGTCTTTTGGTCGTCGCAGCAGATGATGGCTGGATGCCACAGACGGAAGAACATTTTCAAATCCTGGAATACCTGGCTGTGCCCAACCTGATCGTGGTCATGACAAAATCGGACCTTGCGGAAGGTGAGGCGGATTTTGTCATGGAAATGATCCGTGAAGAACTGAAGGCAACACGTTTTGAGAAAGCCCCCATCATTGCCACTTCTACCAAAACGCATGAAGGATTCGATGCACTGGGAAATGCTGTGTCAGACATACTGAAGAGACAACCCGCTCATCTTGATCTTGGTAAACCACGCCTGCCTGTCGATCGCTGTTTTTCAGTCAAGGGCATGGGCACCGTGGTTACCGGCACACTGATCGGGGCTCCCTTCACCACCGACCAATCCGTTTGCGTTCAACCAGGAAATCTGCAAACGAAAATCAGATCGATTCAGCACCATCATGCACAGCAGGAGGCAGCCGCACCCGGCATGCGCACAGCTCTCAATTTACCCGGAACCACGCTGCGAAAAGAACAAGCGTTTACAAATACATCGGTGGGGCGTGGGCAGGTTGTCACCATTGACGGTTTGGGACAGAACACGACTTGTCTGGATGCCATCATGGAGCGCACCTCACGTTTCGACAAACCCGGTAATCCAATAAACGGTTTCATCAAGAGCGGCACTCGCATCCGCGTGCATATAGGATCAGACAACATTCCAGGCAGGATTCATTTTTCAAATCATGAACCCATGCCTCCTGGAACCCGAGCAGCTGCCCGCATCCGGCTTGAGCGCCCCATGTTTGCGGTAGAGGGAGATCGATTTGTACTTCGCGATTGGTCACAGCAAGGAACCCTGGGAGGAGGCCGTATTTGGGATGCGGACAGCTCCCGTCGAAAACTGAGTCACCTGGAGCAGCAAACATACCTGAACCATTTGTCCGCAAGCTCAGGAGATGCTCACGACTACCTGAGAGCACGACTCGCAAGAGATCATGGCATTCAACTGGATACATTCGCTGCAAAGGGACAATGGACGGCCAAGCAATTGGCCAGAGAAGCGGCCAAGCTAGTCAAAGCAAAACAGGCCATCAAGCGAAGTGACTGGCTGTTGGATACCAAATGGTGGAACACCAGCCTCACCGTCATGGCCGACCAGGTGATCCTTTTTCATCAAACACATCCCGACAAGCCGGGAATTCCATTGGAAACACTGCGCAGGGAGTTTGGTACATTGCTTCCTTCCCTGGATCTGTTACCCATGGTACTGCGTGAACTTGGAAAAGAACACGCGATTGAACAAGCTGGAGAATGCCTCTGCCATCAGAGCCACAGTGTGACTCTACCCGATAGACTGGTACCTCTCGCTGATCAGATCCTGAGGGAACTCTCCCTGACTCCCAACGAACCTCCAGCCCGAAAACACTACGATACATCTCAAGATGCAGGAGACGCCATTCGATGCCTCATCAGGATGAACAAAGTCGTTGAAATCGGGGCGGACCTTCTCGTCCTTCAATCGGTGCACGAGGACTATCTTCGCAAAATTAAAAACCACCTGACCACTCAGGGCCCTTCCTCCGTGAGTTCACTGCGCCAGGTTCTGGAAATCCCTCGACGCATCGCAATCCCTCTGCTGGAAAAGCTCGATAAAGAAGGTCAAACCATACGCGAAGGAGATCTGAGAAAGTGGAAAGCAATTTAAATCCCATGTCTCGAGTGCAATGAATTTACTTGAAAGAATGCATGAGGAAATCTTTTGTTCATTGCCCGTAGAAAGGATAGGTCTCCTCGAGTCCGGCAGGAACAAGACGGATGGCTTGCCCCCCTTGAGCCGTCATTGACGTCTCAAAGACGGTTCCCGAATCCACACGGTAACGATCGATTCTCACGTGTGTTCTCGTTTTGACCGATGGATCATCGGAATAAACATGAGCAACATAGATTTTGCCCTCGGGTAGAAAATGAAACGGTACGGACAAAGTCCGAGGCTCTCCGCTGTTCATGCAACCGACAAACCAATCTTCACCACTCCTTCGAGCCAAAACCGCATAGTCACCAATCGCACCATGCATGACCTTGGTATCATCCCAAACAGTCGGCACATGATCATAAAATTCCAGTTCCGGCTCATTACCAATCACCCCCTTCTGCCCCCCGGCGCCGCCTTTGCGTCGAGGCGATCCCGGAGGCCTGTCATACCAGTACAGAAACTGCCAGGGACTGTAGAAACAAACGGCCTTGGCCAGCTGATAGGCATGCGAAGCGTTTCGAATCACTCGATCATCATAATAGCAAAGGGTGTTGTCCCCTGCTCCGGCCAGCATCCGTGTAAACAGTATGGTCAGGGTTTGTTCATTGGAGGGCGCGGTTTCATCACCACCAATGCCTTCCTGAGTCATGAAATTCGGATAGGTACGGCTGTATCCGGTGGGTCGATATTCGTCATGCACGTCCACCATTAACTGGTGATCTGCAGCTTTCCGGATCGCTTCGTGCAGCCAGGTGGTCGCCTTCTGGGTTCCGACGCTCACAAACCCATACTTCAATCCCTTGATACCCCAATCTCGATACAAAGGTAAAAGCTCGTCGAGCTGTCGTTCCAAGGCCCTGCGATTGACATATAATAAAATACCGATGTCACGTTCCCTGGCATAACGAATCACTTCCGGCAGATCCAATGGCCCTGGTGAACGCGCAGGATCCAAAGTCACTGTCCGCGCATCGGAAGCTTCACTGTTTTCCGCTCCATACCACCCAGCATCAAACTCCACATATTGGAGTTGATGCTCCACGGCGAAATCCACGCAGGCCTTTCCTCCCTGCGTGGTCAACGTTACCTCTCGGATGACTTTACCGGGGCGAATCCAGGAACAGTCCTCAATCGCGTTCGGCGCATTGAGGTTCGAGATCAAATCATTGTTCTCCAGCAATTCACCCGGACTTTGTCCCAGCAGGATCACACGCCAGGGGCTGACAGCCGGCAGAGAAACGATCACATCGCCACTCAAGTCACTGACGATGGCATGAGGGCGCGTTTCATGTTGACGTAATTTCATCCGTGCATAATCAACCAAACCCGCTTCAGCAATGGCGATGTAACGACCCTTTTCCGTCTTCAAGGTCAATGGCCGTTCCACACCACGCCCCATGGTATCTATCGTTTTCAAGGCATACTTACCTTGAGCTGAGTACACGCACCAGGCAGCGTGATTATTTTCGAACGCAAATTCCGTAAGCTCTTCGTCAATGTGAATGGCTCCACTGGGGCCCTGTCGGGGGAGTCGATAACAAAAGGCGACACCCTGATCGTAGCACCGGAAGATGCATTCCAGAATAACGCCACCAGCATCTCTCCGTGAAAGCGACACTTTCAACTGATTGTAGTGATCCTGCACCTGGCTACGCTCACCATAAACCGGCTCCCACAGAGCATTGTGTTCAGTGAACTCAGTGGATTGAACACTTAGATCGTGAGTCAACGCATCGGCATCTGCAAACGCCAGACCAAGACGAGAGGGTTTCACAATGCGTTCCCCTCGGTAGGACACTTCATAAACAGGACAATGATCCAGATCCCCCAGCGACCTGAGCTCGAAGTTCAATGAAATATTGCCATCCGGCGACGACAGGGAGGCGCCGGAGAGCTCAACAGCAAACCAACCGGGCAGGCAACAAAGTAAATAAAGCAATATTCTCATTTTATTCGTTTTTTGAAGAGTAACTACAATCACTTTTCCTTCAACAGACATTTAAGTTTTCAGAAGCAAGAACACCCGTGCTACAGAATGCCTTGAGATCAAAGGCTCGAGCGAAACCAGAAGGCTACGCAAAAAAATGCAACATTCAATGGAATATCATCTTTTGCTTAACCTCAATAACAACCATTCTTTGAAGGATTTGATAAAAAAACACCTGCAATCATCCGAGGATGACAACAGGTGCTTTTTTTAAAGAAAATCGAGATGCTTTGTCTACTTGCTGCCTCTCATCTCCGCCTTCCACGTATCCGGCTTTTCGGAGATATCACTGTCGTCTTCATAATGCCTTTGCAATTCAGATAATTGATTTTTCAAATCGAAG
>Ga0163179_10000569_pt1 | contig 26541 bp, 9 predicted proteins | sample AtlANTMetagenome_FD_109643 | JGI IMG/M metagenome (GOLD analysis project Ga0163179, IMG submission 109643) | Marine eukaryotic phytoplankton communities from the Atlantic Ocean - Atlantic ANT 2 Metagenome | ecosystem: Environmental > Aquatic > Marine > Oceanic | place: North Atlantic Ocean...
GTGATACCAGTAGCATTAAGATTACCAGAAATCTGAGTGGATCCACTAAACTCAGCCTGTCCATAGGAGTTAAATGTATTGGAAGTACCATTAAAGCTAACATTGCCATATAAATTTGTAAATCCCTGATTGTCAATACCACCTGCTTGTGGAACATAAAGTATATTACCAATATTAATATCATTGGTAACATTTAAAGTATTGCCAGCATACAACCTATCACCAACATATAAGTCATCTACAAATGTGCCGATACCAGTGAATGTGGATACTCCAGATACACTTAATTGACTGACTGATGCAATTCCACCAATAACATTAACAGCATCCTGTGTGGAAACAGAACCGCCACCTTTGCTTGATAGTATTTTTACTGCTTCAGTTTGACCAACTCGTACTTTGATAGGCATTATCTTGTCACCCCTTCTCGAACAAGAACAGATCCTTCAATTACTCTTGTTTTTTCTCCAGCTCCGTTTGTTATAACAATGTCATATAAATGACGACCAGGTTTTAAAGATCCTGAATCAGTTGCAGATAAAGAAATTTTTATCTGCCCATTACTAGCATCAACAATAGTAGTTGAAAAATCAGTTTTTTTAATACTTCCAGGATGTTTTCTAATCTGAGCTGCTACTGCAAATCCAGCCAAACTTAATGGACCAGAATCATCACTCTCAATCAGATCAAAATCTTGATCGAAAGTAGCTCCTGCATTAATCACCAAATTTGAAACATATACAGCTGACATCTATTTAAATAATATTTCCTGTTTGTATTTATGTCTTATTATTGCCATCCACTAAAATTTTCAACAAAGACTTGATTTCATCAATATCTTTTTTCATATCAGAGATCTCACGTTTACGTTCTTTACTCTTCTCAATAGACTTTACATACTGATCATAACCTGCATCATCACAATTTATGATTGCTCCAGTTTTTTCATCCCTGTAAAGATGTGAATGTCCTTCAACTTTAATCATCACTTAACTGCTATTGATCTTAACTCTTTGATTCTAGGTGGTTGTGCCTGATTTGTACCTAACATAACAACCTTAATTGTAAATCCGATAAATTCTGGTAAATTATCAACAGTAAATTGATATTCTCTAAATTGACCATTTATACTTTCAGGTACGAATGCATCTGGTCTACCATCATTCTTTGAATTATCTGTAACTAAAAATCCATCGTTATCTAGTTTAGTAACATTGTTAAAACCAGGAAACAGTTCAAATGACTGTTCAACTTCACTTGAATCAGATCTAATCAAACTATATAATACTCTAAAATCAGATGATTCTGGTCTAAATGCTGTTAGAAGAATCTTCAAAGAAGTTGCTGGTTTATTAAGATTAACTGTATTTGAGATATAGATTGATGTATGAGGATCATCTATAATCGAATTAACTCTATTATCTTTATCGTAACTATCAACTCCGATTGGATTATTTAATCTGTGATTAATAAATTCAGTTTCAGATCCACTACTTAACCTAACAATAGGAGAAATATTTTCATCATTTGAAGTTAGGTTCAAAATTGTTGTAAATGATTTACTTGAAGGAAGTGATCCTAAGTACTCATTTTCATTCACCTTTGAAGAAACTAATCTTACAGTATCTAAAGAATTATATGTGTTTAATTGTACTGGTTGGAATCCATTATCAATAAAGGATGGTTCATTACCACTTACACTTGTTCCTGATACAGTTCTAATTGAAGCATCTATGCCCGTTACAGCACCTGCAACACCAGATGGTGTCAATACATCATATCTTGGTATTAATGCACCATAGAGAATGTTTTGAGATGCCCTGACATTAGATCCACCAGTAAATGACTCACTATTAAATGAAAGTTGTGGTGCACCGACAGCATCTGTTTGTCTATCTTTTCCACGAGTTGAATCTCTAGTAAATGTAACGTGATAACTATCTAAATCGACTGGATCACTTATACCTAGAACTGAAGAATCAGGAACTTCAAGTCTTCTAATAGAAACACCTGAAATCTCATATTTTCTAACAACCTCACTTATTTGATGTACAATTGGTATTGTATTATCTACACCCCTTTGATTTCCCAACCCAGATGCAATTTGTAAACTATTCTCATTGATAGACTGGTAACCAATTATTTCATCACCAATTTTAACATATCCAATATTTGTAGGACTTACAGGTACTCCTTCAAAATTAACAAATTGAGATGTAGAACCAACACTAATTTTAGTTGTATCGGTACTTGATAATTGTTCTGTCAAAGTTGTAGGAGATACATCGGATTGAATACCTTTAATTTTAACTTTATTATTTGATGAGTGCATACCATGATTAAAATGATTCACTTTCATCACATTTCCTGCATTCACACCTGTTGTATTAAAGTTTCTCCTTATAACAACCCCAGTTGATGCTAATGAAACGGAAGTGTTACTATTATCAAAATATTTCACAGAATCTGTGTTTATAATAAATGAATTGTCTTCTGCCTGAATATCAGTTAGATATAGAGTATCAATACCATAAGTTTGTGTAACTGTGAATCTTGCACCCTCTCCTTGACCACCAGCACTACTTGTAACAATACCAATTACATCACCAACCTTGTAACCTGTTCCATTATCAACAATAGTTATTTGATTAACTGCACCAGATGATACAGAATCAATATTTAATTTAAATTCACTTCCCTCACCTGTAATCGCAAAGGTTTCTACATCATTTGCAGGTGTATAATTTTTTCCACCTGCTATAGAAACAGAAACAATAGAACTTCCTGTGCCGACAATTACAGCAGTGCTTGAATCTTTATTACCACATATTTTTCTACCTGGTGTTAAAATACTTGCAATCTGAGCATCTGCGTTAGTTGTAATACCCACACTTCCTGTTTTGGGTAGTGTTTGAATTGGATTTGCATTTAATAATGGAACGTAACCATTACTGTCACTTAAATCTGGATTATTAAAGAATGCAGATCCTGATAATGAAGTAAACTTGGCCTTATATAACTTAAATGTCATATCTTGTGATTGATCTTCAGTCCATAAAGCACCATTTTGTGATTTGAATATTGAACCAGCACCGTATTGTGTACTGTAAATTAAAGATGCTCCAGCATTTCCAGATTGTATTGAATTTGGATTTACTGCAATTCCACCATGTCTTGCTGTCCAAACATTATATGCAGTGCTATTTGGTGCAACTAATACAAATGAATATGAATTACCTGGTGCCAAATATATTGGTTCAGGGAAAGTAAATTTAGTTGCTTTACTTGCACTTTCACTATCAAACTCAATTAAATTAACTTCATTTCCATTTGCATCTACACCTTTTGGTCTCAATGTCTTACTTCTTCCGACCAATGTTGTTGAAGGTCTTGCATCACCAGTTACCGTTCTTATCTCACATCTTATTGGTGTGTTAGATACTGTATCTACCGATGCAAAGTAAACTTCTACTGCAGTTATAAAAGCACCATTAAAATCTTTGTTTGCATCTTTTGCACTTGGAGCTAAAACATTACCACCTACTGTAAATGTTTGTGCTAATGGATCATCATTATCTGCTTGAATGACTTGTGGTTGTGGATTAAATGTACCATTAATATTAAATGTACTTCTATTTGTTGTTAAAGTAATTGTTTCTGCCCATTCTTCAACTGTTCCGAAAGCAGAATATTCAGTATCTGCAGTTATAACACCAAATTTTTGAGTTGCATCAACTATTAGATTCGTTGGACTTGTTGTTAATTTAAAATTCTTTACACCACTTTGTATTTTTACAACAGGAGATGGTTGTGTAAATGGGTCTCTTAAGAAACATGATCCAATTAAATCACCATAAGCATCAGTAATTAATTTTAAATCTTTAACATACGCAGTTGCACCACTGTCCTGACCTACAAGAAGTGTATTTTTTGACAAATGTCCAAAGAAATCACCCTGTGCTTCTTCTGATAATGACTTAGTATCAATATTTAAAATTGTAGATGATTGGGTGTAATTATTTTGTAATGTATTTAAACCTGAACTATATGGATCACTTATATAAACTTCAGAAGGATTGTTGAATGATCCAGACTTATGATTGGGTTGACATGTCCTAAAGATCATACTTTCTGATCCTCTACCAGCATCAGGGTATGCTTTTACTATTTCTCCAATCTTAAACGATCCATTTGAACCATATTCAGTTCCATTTTCACTAGGTGTAATCTCAAGTAATTTTGGAATTACATCAAAAATTCTCTGTCCATCCAAAAATAAATATAATTCAACATAATCAACAAACCCACCTGATATAAATTGTATATTTCTAGATCTCATAAAATCATCAGATCTAGATGAAACTAAACTATTTTGAACTTCAGTATCTACATTACTAAATGTTATGCTACCATTACCTGCAGCATTAATAGCAACAGTTCCTGTTCTGTTTGTAACAGTTGATAAATCAATGGATGTTGTTCCTTGATCAAAATTCATATTAATGTTTGATACAGAATTAGTTCCTGTTTGTTGTATAGTTTGATCGGGAAGTTGCGTTGTTCTAGTCCATACATCACTTTGAGGATCTAATTCAACATTTCCAGAAAATACTGGTAACTCATATGGATTTACATTGATGATATCAAGCACATCACCAGTTTTGGTTGCGTATGGTTGAGTGATCCATTCTACTTCTTCATAATTAAGTGTTATGACATTACCAGTTTTTTTGACATTTGAATCAAATAATTCAAAATCGGTATTAAAATCTAACTCAGAACTTATAGTAAATGTTTTTGGTGTTATCTGAGATGCTAATGTATCTCTTGTTCTAAAAGGTATTAATTCTTGAGCATCTGGATTTATCTGAATTGAAGATAGATTTCGATTTATGAAATTATAATTTCTAAAAGCATCTACAAAGAATCCACTTTTGAATCTATTTTTACCTTCATCATCTAAAATTTGTAATGTCTGTGCATTAACTTCTAACAATGATAGAGTTGTAGTTTCCTCTAAGTTAGTAACTCTATCCTCAATATCACCAATATCTCTCATGGTGTATCTTCTATTATCCTTTAAAGATAGAAGAGCATCTTGTGTATTGTACAAATATGGAGGTAATATAATTGTACCCAATTCCATTAATTCATCATTTTTGATTGGTGCTTTAGGATTTACCGAAGAAACACCCTTTTCATAAATGAACTGACCAGATTTATTCAGATAAATTTTATCTATTCTTGGTAAATAATGTTCGAATGAAGTTGAAGAACTTTCGTTGGGTTTCAAATATTGTACAATTGATGTTCCACTAAAATCTCTTTGGGAAAAATCAAATGGTGATTTTGTATCAGTAGATGGGTTATAAACAGAAACCCTTGGTCTAAAGTCAAAAGTATCACTTGCTCTTACATTTGATAATCCAATAGTGGGAATATCTTTTGAATATCTTTCTTTATCATAACTGACAATAGTGAATACATCTCCATCATCATTACTCGGAACACTATAATAATCAAATACAACTAATAATGGACCTTTTGGTTCTGAAACATTCTTTGTTCGAATTAATTTAGAATAATCATAGAACTCGTCTTTCTGCCCCTTATTTAAAGTAAATGAATTAGTAATATTCTTATATACACCAATTTCTATTGCTTGTATACTAGTTTCAATATTTGATTCTGAAAATGTTACTATATCAGAGGAATTGAATTTAGATGGTGTTAGATAAACAATTGACAATTTATTTGTATCTGGCTTACCTACAATTCTTGCGAGTGTCTTGCTATCTTTTGATAAGATATTTTCACCTATAATAGCATTTGCTTCAACATTAACAGTACTTGAAAATTGTAAAACATCTAGTGTTGGTGTTTGATTATCAATTGATTCATAAACTGCTAAGAATTTAACTACATCAGGATAGTTAAGTGATATTTCTTCATCCTGAACTCTTAACCCATACCTACCATCAAATGTTAAACCATCAGCCACTTGTGCAGCACCATTTCCAACTGCAGTACTTCCTGATTTTGCATATTTTGATCTTGTAACATTCAAGACTTGACTTCGATTATATTGTTTTATTTTTGATTTAACTGAATTTTTAATAATCGTCGCATCTACGGTTTTACTATTACTATTACCAACATTAGATATAGAAATATCATTACCTCCATTATTGAAGGAAAATGTATCATTTGTAATTGATTGGGGTACAGATAAATTATCAAATATTGAATATCTTTCTTGATCAAAAACATCAAATACTGCACTAGATGCAGCAAATCCAAATTCATTTGTAATATCTAAAGATAGAACACCACTACCATCTGAAGATTTTGTTACTTTTTTTGTAATTTTTATCTTAGATTTAGTTAAATCGACAGTTGATACATTTTTATTTGGTAATGGAGCATATAAAGTTCCTTGTCCACTGATTAAAGGTGCCCCTAAAAATGCAGATACTGATATAGAACCTGTTCCTGTAAGATCTCCATTAAAAACATTTGCTACTGAACTTATATTTGCTAACGTTATCTCTGTTCCTTCAGCATTAATACTAGAAACTCTATTAAAAGTTTCTGTTGTAATATTTGGTCTTTGATATCTTATTACATCACCTTCTTTGATACCAGAAAATACCATACCACTAGCACTCATTGTTTGACCAGTATTTGTAAGAGTTACTGTATCAATATTATTAGGTAGTTTAAATTTTTCAAGAACTACGTCAGCTGCAAAAGTTGAACCCTCTTTAACAGATTTTATATCTTGAGACGCATATTCAACTAAACTACTAATTGTTCTTGGAACATCAACACCATTGATTTGTATTTGCTCCCCACTTACAAAAGTTCCAGAAGTTTGGTTTAATGTTGCAGATGTTGTATCATTACCAGCATTAACAGCAAATCCACTTGCACCACTATTTTTTCCTTTAACAAAAGATCCTGCAGGTAATTCTGTGCTACTTACTGCTTGATTTAGAGTTAATACAGTATTTGTCTGTATGTCAAATAATCTCAATTCCCATCTTGTAGATTCATTTGTATATGGTGCGTCTTCCAAATTAAAAGAATAAGCTCTCGCACTTCCAATGCCACCTGTACCACCATGTCTATTATATAATTCAACTATATTTCCTGAATTTACTACTCCTTTAGTAACATTATTAACTTTAAGAATATTACCCATTTCATATGATAAACCAATATCACTCCTTATACCAACCTCTCTTGGTTTATCTATGTCAATAATCGTTGTACCAGGTTTCTCTACGTTGTAACCCCTTACATATGCCTCTCCTGCTGATATTTTTAAACTCATTAAATCATCAGATGGAGTATTTCCCTGATCGGTTGTATCATCTTCAAAGAAAATACCATTATTTCCTAAATTATCATTTAATGTATTGAACAATCCCATCCTGAAAGGTGTGATGCTATAATCACCAGATTCTTCAAATGTTCTTTCGGCAACCCAATCACGTATTTTATTATAATCACTTTTTGTTTGTAATACTTTCAACTTACCTTCATCCAATCTCATCAATTCAATGAAATCAGTATCACTTTTATCAGTTAAAGGTTTTTTAGATAATGTTAAATTTATTTTAAGTCTATCTGCACCAGGTGCTGCATAGTTAGTAAATCCCTTTGCATTATCAAATAATGAATTATCTTCTTTTGCATTTACTAATGTCTCATCTATTTTTAGACCTATACGATATGAAGGAGTGTTTGTATAATTATCTAATATGATGGTTTGATCAGAAACTCTTACGAAAAATCCTCTAACAAAATAAACACCTTGGGATATAAAAGCTGCAGATCCTATTGATGTTGCATTTTCAGAAATTAAAGATGAGAATGGTGTATTTGCAGTAATTGTTGTATTTCCGTAAATAACATTTTCTGTGCAAGTTAAAGTTTCACCGTCACTAAAGGTATTAATTTGTGAATTATTATCTGCTGTTACATAGTTTACATATAATGTTACATCATTTACATTATTATCATCTGGTAGTGAAATATATTTTACTATACCCTGAATACCAGATTCACTACCGACAATTTTTTTACCTAAAAATTGATTGATGTAAAGAGATACATCTAGGTTAAAATTAGTTTTATTTAATTTTACAGCGCTATATTGTGTATCATATCCAATTCCACCAGGTATTACAACTGACCCCTCTTTAAATACATGTTCACCAAAAGATTCTATTTGATCTTGTAATATTGATTGTTGTGTTGTTAACTCTCTTGCTTGTACTGGAAATCCTGGTTTATATAAAACCTTATAAAAATTTTTCCCACTATCATAGTCATCATAATACGGACTTACATTAAGATTAATTTTTTGTGCCATTTTCTTTAGAATTCCAGAATGATTTTAACGTCTTCTTTTTGCCTGATGTTCCTTTCAACCTCTTTCCGATTGTCAATGTAAATAACATTTCCAGTCTTTTTATTTATTTCAGGATTAGCAAGTCCATCTGTGAACTGCACTCCTAAATTGACTAATTTGTTATTAACTGTGGTTGAAATACCTGTAAAATTCTCTATTTCAGAGTTAAAGGTAACTGATCCACCATCTGGAACAAAAATTCCTCTTCCAGATTCAAAAGATAATACTTTTGAAGATGTATTCACACTTCCAAAGTCAGTATTGTCAAATGTAGTTGTATTTAAATAAGAACTTCTATCTTGAATATATTTCAAAACTTTTGTGTCCCTATCATATGATGCAACAATCCCCTTTGCCAAATTTCCACTTGAAGTTGTTTGTGCGATACTCACACCTATCAAATCATTATATTTCGATTCGGGTGTAAGATCTATCGCAGTGCTTAATTTTGCTGCGAATAAAGATGAGAATTGTGATGTTGTAAGTATACCTGAATTTGATGTATCCGAAGGATTTTTTAAAATTCCAACTTGACCAAAGTGAGTGTCAGTAGGAAAATCTTTCGTTGAATCATCAAAACGTGAATACACTAAAACTTTATCGGCACCTAGTTCAGTGTAAATATCAGTTCCATGACCTTTCGATGGTGGGATAATTGGTATTAACTTTGCTCTAGTTGTTACGTTATTGTCTATATCTGTAAGATCAACCATACCAAAAGTATATCCTGATCCACCGTTAGTTACAAGTGTATCAGTAATTATTCCACCAGTAACTGTTACTCTTACTTGTGCTGAACTCCCATCCCCAAGTATATTGCATGAGTGAGATCCGTTTGTATAACCCACACCACCTTTTTCAATATAAACTCTTCTTATTTGATTTTTGTTTATATCAGAATCTCCTGCTTCCCTTACTGCCTGTATTTGTGAATCGGTAGAGGTTGCCCAATCATTTGGTAAAACAATGTACTCGGTTGAGTCAAATTTTACTACGTCACTTGGTGACACTGTGAATAGGTACTTCCACACATATGGATCTTGTGTTCCAGCAGCTGCTGGTTCTAAATCAGTAAATGTTGGTTCATCTAAAGATTCAACTCCTTTTGCATCAGTTGAAGTAGGATCACCAGAACTTCCATTTGATAAACAAATATAAACCTTAAATTCAGAAGTTATGACATAATAGTTCGTTTTATATAAACTTCCACTTTTGGAGTTTGGAGCTTGATTATTCTGCTCATTATAGTCATGACGATAGATATCGTATCTTGTGTTAGAAGCCCAAGTATGTTTTTTTACTACTCTTCTAATATTAGAAGAACTTATTTTTTTACCGAATAGTGAAGTATCTCTGTAGTGAGTTAGATATTGCTGATTATCAATAGGATCAGATGGCCAAGTTGGATTATCCGAAGTCGTTCTACCAAAACCAGCAGATACTGGATTTGGTAATCCCAAGAAAACATAATAAGAATTACTAGAGTCTAAAACAGAATCTACAAAATTACCTGCGTTTACTATTCTAAATTGATCTGTTACTACCGCTGGCATATTAATAGGTTTTTAGATATTTATACATAATATTTAACATTATTTAAGATGGTGTAATTAATCCACCTGTTTTGGCAAGTGTATCTGATCCACCAGTTCTTTTAAGTGTTGGAAAAGTTGACAATCCTGAGTCAACAGTGAGTCCTCTTACATTGAATACTATAGGTGAAGATGATCTAGTAAATCCACTTATTTTCCCAACAGAGTACTTACCCACTGGTGCTGTTATGAACCCAACAGCACTCATGCCTGATGTTACTGTGTTTGAGTCTATACAACAGGTAACAAAACCAACATCACCATTATTGGTAAAACTAGCTACCTGATAGATGTTATCAACAAAAGTAGTTCCTGTCCCTACAATTGCATCATTTTCTCCACCATTAATTAATGATGTTACTCCTGCACCAACATTTGTATCAAAGATATAAACTGGATCACCAACTCCTATTGGGTTAAAATCAGCACCACTTCTCTTAAGTGTAAATGTGATAGCTAAATTAGTATTGAACATTGTAGTTGAAATACCAGTTACAATACCAGTGCTTTCCGCAATAGTAATTCCAGTAGTTGTAAGATTTTCATATTTAAATGGTGGTTTTTCAATAATACATTGTGGTGGATTTGTGTTTGTGTAACCTGAACCTGCAGTGAAAACTCCAGCAACAGTAACCGTACCGTTAGCATTAGCAACTGTTGACCCTTTAGCAGTTGTGCCACCACCAACAGGTGCAGCAACTTGAATCATAGGAGCATATGTGTAACCTGAACCACCATTTGTAATAGTAAATCCTGATATTGTTCCAGCAGCACTAACTGTTGCTGTCACTGCTGCACCAACTGTAAGTTCTCCTGAAATAAGATCAGCAGTGAAAATAGGAGGTGTTTCTTCTTCATAATTAAAATACTCTGCATTGTCAACAAAGAAGAATGAATCAGATTGGATAACATCGTCAATTATTTTTGAATTTGGAATTATTCTTGGTTCAAGTTCAGATCTCTTCTTAGAGAAGAAAACTTTATTGATTGTTTTATCAACTTTTTGTCTAATCAATGTTAAAGGTCTTGACACTGTATCAGTAATACCTTGATTCTGATATACATTTGTCTCTAACGTAGTAGATGTTCTTATTCCTGTTACTGTACGATTATCTTGAGTTTCTATTTTGTTTCCAAGAGAATCAATAAATGATTCAATTCTAACTTCATCACCAGTTTTAATAATAGATGTTCGACCCTCTACTACTTCAGAATCCACTCCTCCAGTACCTTTATAGAATAAGATACTTATATCATCAGCGTCATTTTTACCAGGTGTGGATTCACCAGATGGTGGTTCACTAAAGTTAATAGCAGTTCCACCTGATATTGTATATGCGTTGATTGGTTCTTGAATTATACCATTAACTGTTACTAAGAATATATTTTCAATTGATACTGAACTTATTAAGTTTGCAGAAGCTTCAACACTTATTAGTTCATTATTAAGGTTTAATGGGAATTTAGTTCTAACTCCATCTTGAAGTGGTTTTATTGAATCAATATAATCAAATTCACCAAATTGCCACATTGCAAAAGAATCTGAATATATTTGATCTACAGAAAGGGTTGATTTTGGTGAGAATGAATCCATTCCTTTTGCAGTAACCAAACCAACAGCTTCAATAACATCACCTTTTTTAAATCCAAAACCAGAATTAACTATCTCATATTTTGAAACTTCGAATAAAGTTGATCCAATTCCTGTTGTTGCACTTGCACTAACAATTACATTTACCTTCAAATTAGATCCAGTATCTGTTGTTGCACCGATTCCAAGTCGTGAAACCCCAGTTACTGCCAAATTTGAATATGATGGTTCTGATACAAATACTTCAGGATCTTTATAATTTGATCCAGCAGCATCAATTGTAAATATTGCAGTTCCACCAACTCCAGCTACAGCACTTATCTGTGCTCCTGTACCAACATTAACATGTGCATCTACACTAAATATATCATCATTTATTTTAGTGATAGCTGTATTAATACCTGCAATTGGATCAGTTGATCTTGGATATCCATGAATAGTTTTGAAATCATCTCTTGAACATGTAAATCTAACCGAACCAGTTTTAATTAAAACTAAATCATTCGTACTCATGCCATGACTAGGGGAGGTAATAATTAAAATACCTGTTACTGGATCATATTCAGCATCAATTGCAGTAATATCACCACCAGAAGCTTTATCAACTCCATTTATATCAGCAGACACAAAACGATGTTCATATCCAAAGTCTTTTACATTAACATCTATAGTCCCAAGACCATTATATCCAGATCCAAATCTTAAACCACTAAACCAAGGATATGCATTACCAGATCCAACATACGTATGAGGAATTGTGCTTACACCTATTTTAACACCAAATACATTTGTTGCTGCGATTGATACTATTGGGAATTTATCTCCTATTGTTCCATCAGGGAAGATAGTTGTTGTAACTCCAGCATAAGATGGGGCACAATCAAATTCTAAACCTCCCAGTAATACTTCTTCATTAGAATTTTTAAATTTGTGTTCATTAACAGTTTTGACTGTCATTATACCTGTCACTTCATTATAGATGGCAGTTTGAATTCCTAATGCAGATCCACTATATGCAACCCCAACAATACTTGTTATTGCTCCACCAGCATCAGTAAGTGCCTTTACTTTTGCACCTACAGTTGGTGCATATCCTAGACCTGTAACTGTAGATCCGAATGAAACGGGAACACCTCCTCTTGGTAACTCATTTAAATTAATATTATTATTAGATATGAAGGGTGATCCATCAGATGATGTAATTCCTGTAAAGAATACACTTGAAACACCAGATGCACCAGTTCCATTTTCTATTATCTTAAAGTTTTTACTTGGATTATTAACTGTTGATGGAGATTGGAATACACCATTTACAAACAAAATACCAGATCCACCAGTCGATCCCAAACCAACCGTATTTGCTCCACCTACTTTAAGTGTAAACGTAGTAGTAATGCCTGTAAATTGGTCAGAAATGTCATCATAAATTTCATTTGTTCCATAATTATTTCTTAAATAAACTCTACCATTAAAATCTGATCTTGGAGTGTCTAGATTACTATCATCTTTGGATGTATTTGGATTACCTCGTGGTGGATCAGTAAAGAATACTTTACTTCCAACAATGTTATAGTTACCTCTAAATCTTTCAATTGTTGTACCATCAGAGTGAGTACTATTAACAGTACCAACAAAAGATCTTTCAACTTCAACTAAACTAAATGTTCCTGAAGTTCCAACTGGTGATCCATTAGTCGTTGCAAATCCAACATTTGTCACTTTAACAAATTCACTATCTATTTTTAATAGGTCATTTACTGATATTGTACTAATACCACTCAAATTGATAATCGTTGTAGTTAAACCTACTTGAGAACCAACATTATTTTCTAAAGTATGTGATACATTAGTTCTAATTAAAGGGTATTGTGCAGTATCATCAACTGATATTAATGCTTTTTCATTACGTTTTGCCATGGTAAATTCATGGAAATTACCTTCACCAACTCCAGTAAATGTAACTGCGGTACCTGCTCTTGTGGTAGATATGAAGAATGCCTCTTTTGTAACCGTTTTTGCAAAAACTGTTGTTGGTAAAGTATCAATTATTGATCCATTTTTAAATTGCATTGGAGTTGAACCCACACCAACAAATGTAGATTTAGGTGTGTAAATTAATTCTTCATTCTCTCTAAAGAAATGGTTGGGTATATTAAATTTACCAGTAGATAAGGTCACATCTGATGCCAGAGATGGATTTAAATTTTTTGAAAATATTGAAACATTATTATTTTTTAAATCAAATTCTGTTTTATTGACTCTATCACCTTCAACTGCATTATATTCTTGAACAGTATTATCTTCTGTAATTGGTCCATATGTTAAGGTTAATGGATCATTTTCTTTATCAAGAATGGTATAGAAACAATGATTTAAAGTAACTACTGTAGAAATACCGACAGAATCGTCTGGGTGAAATTCTATTTTAAAATGGGTTGCTGAATAGGAAGCACCAAATGTTCCTAACCCAGATGATGGATCATATTCTGTATTACTGTTTTTTGTAACTGATAGTGATCCAGATGGTTGAATATAAGCATTTGTTCCATCATGTAGTGCTGTAATTTCATGTACTGCCTTAGAAGCACCAATGCTAACTTCAACAACAGATTTTACTGAATTAAATAATTGCGAATTTATACTGACGAAAGTAGAAACACCTGTATTTACTGATGTAATTCCTGAATATATCGAAGTCCTTTCAGAACCGTTCAACTGATTGGGTGATTTAAATCTATATGTATCATTAGCAATAAAAACTGTACCAAAACCAATATTTTTAGATTTTACTTTTACTGGATTTGAACTATTATTATTAAACGTTACAAACATGTAAGGATCAGAACCAATGTTTGTAATGTAAGATGTCACAACACCAATTTGATTAAGAGATAAACCATTCGGACCAGAATCAGCATATGCTTGTGCAGTAAATGTATCATCACCTGAGTTTGTAACAAATGCTTCGATGAAATTCATACTATTATCTACCGTATCAATAGCATGAATAGAAGAATAATTTGATTCATAAAACAGATTAGAACCAGTGCCATGAGTTAAATTGTATGCTGCAATCAGTGCTGTACCATTTGCTGCACATGTTGCAATTCTAGAAGTCAAGAATATAGGGCCAACAGCTAATGATCCAACACCATCAATGTCTGTATTGAATTCTGATGTGAATATTTTTAAATCATAGTCAATATCAGAGTTAGGATCTGAAGTTGGTTCAAATCTAAATGATTCAATCTCAGTAACATTATCTTCATTTAATTTAAATGTTGCAAAATTACTTTCCTTAGAATTAGTTAAACCTATACCAGAGTTTATTAATTTAGATTTCTCTAATAAAATATTATTAGAACCATTACTTAATAATATAAACTCAGAAAATTGTATTCGATTTGATGAACCAGAAGCACTTGATACTCTTATTAATAAATTTTTAAATACTTGCTGTGAACCAAATTCAAATAAATCAATAAATTTATTAGGATTTCCTTCTAAATTAGAAAATTCTTGATTAATATTATCAATGATCAAAACATCATTTGAATTACAACTTACAAAATTAGATAATCTTATATTATCAAAGGATATTTTTCTTGTTGTGTTATCAGCAAGAACATCTTCATCTCTAACTGTATCAATACTTCTAATCTCATCAACTCTTTTTACACCTTCTAAATCTACTGTGACATCTATACTTTCTGTGGATCCTATACTCGCATTACTTGTTGAAGTAATACCAGTATCTGCAAAGTTTTTCATTCCACTAGTATGCAGGATATTATTTACAGAAGTTCTTAGATCTTTCCATTCAACAGAACTTTGAATAGAATATGACATATTCTGATAGTAGTCATTATCAGATATTACTTGAAAATCTTCACTTAGTTTACCTATATTATTATTCCATCCAACATCTTTTAAACTTGAAAAATCAGTCTTTAATCTTGCTTTGTTATTTAAAACTTTTGATACATCTGCTTCACTTCCACTAATTTTACCTAGAACTCGATCACCAACAATCAAAGTTTCTTTTGTAAATACTTTTAAATTACCTATATTTGATCTAACAATCTTAAATTTCCCAGATTGTAAATTATTATTTCTAAACACATTTAATTCTTCACCCAATATAAATCTAGACTGATTTTGAGTTATAAAGAACTTAGGATAATCTAATTCATTTATTACATTTGCAAATGAAGTTACAATCGTTTTTGCAATACCTGTATTGTTTGACCCATATTCTGACACATCAATAGTTACCTCCGCAAAACCAGCAACATTTCCATCAAAACCAGTTACTTTTAATAAATTATATCCATAATCTTTTGAATTAAATCCTGATCCTATACCAGAAATTTTTTCTATACCTTCAACAAATACTCTATCATTAACAGCAAATGGATTTGAAGAGAACTGTCCTTGAGGTGTTGCTAATTTACATGTATAAGATGCACCTGCATTTGATTTTACTTCCAGTATAGTAATACCATTAGTATTATTAGTAGTTCTTAATGTAACTGTATTTGCAGGTAATCCAACTGGAATTTCATTTATATTTACGGAGAGAACACTATTTTCTAACATTACTGGTTCTAAGAATCCACTATCAATTTCTTGACCATTATCTGAATTTACAATTATTATATTTGGAGCAGTAATATAATCAGATCCACCATTTGTTACACTTACAATACCTAGAGTTTGGGAATTTACTATTTCTATAGTTGGAGATATTAAACTTTCTGGTTCTAAAGTTTTGTCTGATGAATACTCAAATCCTTCATTTATAATTCTTACCGATTCTACAAATCCTATTGTTTTTGATTTTGGTACAATTACCGCATCTCTACCAATTGAACTCTCTTGCACACCCACAAAATTAGGTAACTCTTTATAATTTGATCCGCCACTTATAATATTAATTTGACTAATACCACCAGATGTATTTTTAGATGATGTATCATATCTAATTACATCACATTCGGCAGGTGTGTATGATAGTTTTTCAGGTTTTTTATTTAAAAATAAACTAAATGAAGTGTCATCAATTTTTGTTATATTATATAATCCATTATATTCACTATCAATAAATTTAATTTTAGAATTGTTTTTAACATCTACATCAGTTGTACTAATAAATCCAGTTTTTTCTAGATTATAATATAAAAATTTTGGTAAACTAGTGCCATATCCAATAGTTAAAATAGCAGTAGTTGCTATTCCGACTGTTCCAACACCTGTTACATTAAAATTATCGGTTTTTCCATCAGATATAAATTCATTTTTGAATTTTTCATCATAGAATAATTTAAATTCATATCCAGATAGTGAAGAATCTGATAAATCAAACGTTAAATTATTATTTTTAATTGAATGTATTTCTGGATTAATTTTTGAAATTAACTGTGATGATCCACCTGTCGATCCTATACCTATTACATTAGGAATATTTTTAGTTGCATCAATTAATGTTTCACATAATTTTATATTATCATTATCAACTTTGTATGTGAAATAATTTTTATCAGATAGTCCTTCTGGTAATAAATTTGATGAATATTTAACTTTGTCTCCAGTCACAAGTTCATGATTATTAATATTAATTGAATTTGTGATAGTGTTTATTCCTGTTGAATTAAATCCAATAGGATTGACTAAAATAAAACCAGTTTCTGAATCTCTAGATATCCTTACCGCAGTTGATGTTCCAATACCAACTGATAGATTGGGATTAACTATTAGATCAATTTGATCATTAGTTTCTAAACTATGGGAAGTTGATACACTTACAACTGTGTTTATCTTTTCAATATCACATGTTACTTGATCAAAATCAGTTTCTAACAAAAATTTATCATTATCACCATTTGTTAAACTTACAAAATAAACCTCATTAAAGTTAGCACCCAACCCAGTTTTTATCCCAATTGTATCTTTACTTTTATTAACAGCATATAATGAAGTTGGTATATTAAAAGTAGTTGATGGATCATTATTTGTAGATATTGCAATATTAGTACCAGCAGGTTTAGATAATATTAATTTTTGATTGGTCTTTAATCCATGATTTTCTAAAGTAATCTCTCTTATAGGAGTATTTCTTATTATATTTTTTCCAGCAAAATCAAATGTAACCGTATGTTCAGTTCCATCAAATGTACCAACCCCAACTGTTTGATTTGGATTAAAAAATATTTTCTTATTTACTTGCGATTCGAATTTTGATATTAACTTACTAAATGTAAATTGGTTTGATATGTAATTAATATTTGAACCCTTTGGATGCTCTGTTCCAAATGATGGATCAGAAGATCTTTCTACTGTCAAAACATTTATATCTTGATAGATATTTAAAATTTTAAGAGTCTCAGTTCCTATTCCAATACTACTTCCTACAGAAATATTAGATGGTACACTAGAAACAAATATTTCAGTTGTCAATCCTGCAGAGGGTGATCCAGTAATTGTTGAAATTGAAATAGAAGATAAGGTGTTTATTCCAATTTTAACTTGATCATTCAGAGATGATAAATCGGTAGTTAATCCTGTGATACTTATAATATCATTAGATTTAAAATTATGACTATTTGGTGTAGATGCGGTTATAGTATTTTCAGACCATGTAAGTATAACATTTTGTATTTTCTCAATAGTAGTATTCAAATTTGATATAGATTTACCATTTACTTTCGATATTGCTGCTGATAGATTACTACCACCTGTATTATTACTATCAAATCTTAGTAACTCATCAACCTTATAATCAGATCCAACATTTAAAATATTAAATCCTGTAATAGATCCAGAGGATACTGAAGTAATTTCCATTTGTTGATCATTAATCTCATTGGTTTCAACAAGAAAATCATTATTAGCAAAATCATCTGATACTTTGTATGGAAATGTATTTCTTAAAATACTTCCTTGATTAAAATCAAATTTTGTTTGTAAAATATTATTGAAGTTATGTTCTATTTTTTTAGATCTATAATTTGATCCTATAAAGTATGGGAAAGTAGGTTTGTTATTTGAATCTACAGTAGCATGATAAACATATGTTCCTTGAGGAAATTCTGATGTTTTTTCAAATCTACCATTATGTTTATCCAAATCTCCATTATTTGTAAAAGTATAATCCTCCACAAAATATCCATCATCAAAATTAGGTCTATCAATAATATTTGATGTAATCAATTCATATCCAGATTCCAATCTCTTTTTACCTACATTATTACTTGGAAGGTTTGATGGGTCTGCAAAAGCAAATGGTCCATAAATTGGATTGCCATCATAAGACCATCCGATTAATTCAGATACAGAATCACCACCATCTTTAAATGGACTTGTAGAATATCCAACATAACTAAATTTCAACTTATTTTCCGATTCTTCTAGAAGTTCAAAATTCTCTCCACTATTTTTATTAATAGTTAAAGATCTTATATTTGGATCAAATAAGGCATTAGTACCTGTAGATTTAACTTTTATATTAGTTGATGTTGAATATCCAATACCAGAATTGGTAATAATAACATCTTCTAATTTCTGATTTACAATTATTGGTCTTATTTGAGCTCCAACACCTAGACCTGTTGGATCTTCAATAATAACATCAGGTGTTGAGAAATATTCACTTCCCTTATTTTGAATGTTAACATCAATTATTTCCCCATTCTGAATTACTGGACTTAAAACTGCATTTTTACCTTGTTTTAAAGTTATTAAAGGTTTTCTATGATTGTTTATTATTGTTGATCCATACCCAGTTCCTGTTTCATAAAGATATACTTGTTCTATTGATCCCTTTACTTTTGGTGTTGCAACTATTGTCTTTTTCAACGGTATTGTTGTAGTTCCAATTCCGAGAGTGTCAAAATTAACAAAAACTTTTATATCTGGAAACATAAAGGTTTGTAAACCTGTTCCAGTTGATTCTAATGAAGTTATTTTACGTCTATTATAATTTGACGTAATTGTTCCCCCAATTCCAGCATCACTTAAATTAAATGAATTATCATCATTTTTTAAAACATAGTATGCATTATCTGTATTCAAACCAACAATATTACCAGAATATTCAATTAATTCACCATCTTTAAATCCATGATTATTAAAAGTAACAAGATTAGTACTAGAAGATATTCCAGTTGGTTTTACAAATAGTTTTCTATTTGTATAATTTTGTCCACCATCTATAACATTAACACCTAGTAATGAATTTCTTAAACCAACTTTAAATATATGATCCCCTAAACCACTATTGACATTAAAGTTTATTTTCGGAGAACCTGCTTCATAATTTTGGAAGTTTTCATATAATTCTATTGTTTGACTATTTTGTACTTTTGGATAGTAAACAGAACCACTTACCAATCTATCAGTTCCAACACCAACAACTTTAATTGGTTCACGGGAATATGAATCATAAATTATCGGTTCTCCGTCAGCAAAATTATGATCTCCAATAAATGTTATTGTCTCACTTATAGTATTAATACCACTACCAGTACTTATTTTAGGTTCAGTGCTAAAAAATACCTTTCTAAATCTTGTTCCTATTACAGGTTCTAATACACATCCTGTACCATTACCACCCGTAATACCAATTGATACTACTTTATCAATATCAAAATTTTGAGGATCTACTAAAACATCTTCAATTTTACCAACCACAACAGGTTGAACTAAAGCAGTTGTACCAATTCCATTTGATATTGTAATATTGGGTAAATTAATAACATCATAATTATTACCACCATTTAATAAATCAACAGATGATAAAGGTCCAAAGAATATTTTATCTGCAGATTTATAATTAGTAATTTCAACTCCATTAATTAACATCCCTGTCTGTCCTACAGGAGTCAAATCATCATCACCATTTGAAATATTCTCACTTAAATTGAATTTTTTAAATAATTTTTGAGATCCAATTTCATTTGATCTCTGAGAGAATAATATAAAATTATGAATACTAGTATCTGAATTTTTTTTGAATGTTAAATTTTTACCATTACCGATTGCTGAAGGAGATCCATATAACTTAAATGTCTTATTATCAATAAGTTTAACAAAATAGGAACCCGTCTCCAATCCCACGAGTGAACCACCTTGAGAATCATAAAATATTTTATCATCATTTTTAAATGGAACTTCTATCTCAAAACTTATGCTTGAGAATGAGTCATCATCTACAACATCAGTAAGAGTTGCAATTCCTGAAGATGCTGAACTTGTAGTACCAAATCCTACTGAAACAAATTTTGTTTGCTCAGTTATCTGATTAAAGAATTTATTTGACTGATCAGGTTGTGCAGTAAATGATGGTAATGAATTGGATGCTACATATGCGATATCATCTTGAGTATATACATTTTGAACATCAGATATTAGAGCATTACTTCCAAATTCAATTGGTGTATTAGAACTATTTGGTTTATTAAGTCTTTTTCTTAACTTATATTTACTTCTATCCTCTTCTGTTAAAAGATCTGGTATGATACTACTATCACTTAATGTAACTTTATTATTTGTAATAGAATTTACGTAAATTGTGTCTGAACTTTCAACTATAGTATTACTTTCTCTATTTACAATATCTACTTTATCCCCCTCTTTCAAACTTGATCTATCAATAGTACCTCCCAATGTAAATTCACCACTCTCCTTATTAGTAATGAAATATGATGAACTAGTGTTATAAATCCAAGAATTGCAGAAAATTTCCTTAAATGATAATTTATTATTTTCTACTTTATCACCAATATTCTTAACTGATATTAATTCACCCTCATTAATATCAATAATATCACTTTGTTCAAATTCAGATAGAACTCCAGTTAATCTAAGAACTACCTTGTTGTCTAAATTACCATCTTCAAATCCAAAGTAAGTTACGTCAGATCTAATATTTTCTATTGGATTAATAGTAACACCTACACCTGTACAATTTAAAAACTGGTTTACTGTTTTATCAGTGTATTGAATAGTATTAATTCCAGATATAATTGTTCCTGCAGTTCCAAAACCAATTGTTGAATCTACTGTAATTACACTAGATCCTACTGATACTTTCTCAATTACTTTTGTATTTGGTACAACAACAAAATCTCCTGCAATATCCGAACTTTCATCATAACCTACAAATAACCCAATTTTATAATATGTTGTAATTCCACTTAATCCAGAATCTCTTCGTTCAAAAGGTTCAATTTCAGATATTGAGGCGTTTACGTCAATACTAAGATCACTTCTGAATAAAGTTTGTCCTGTTAATCCTTTAAGTAATGATTGACCTTGAAGTTTTCTAGGATTTCCTTCTAAAAGTTCTGCAACACAAACTCTTCGTCTAACATAGTCAGCTGATGATGGTTTTATTAATCTCTCTTCTAAATTTAAAATATTAGGTGTTATACCATATAAAATATTAAAAAGTATTCTAAATGATTCCTCTGTTCCTTTTGTTTGATATAATGATCTTGCTTCACCTATAAATGTTCCAACATCTAGGTTTGATTGAAAATTAGTTTCTTCTAATCCTGGTAAAAATGTTTTCTTAAATTTTTTATAAAATTCTTTTAAAAATAATGAACTTAAGTTTTGAACTGTGGATGATACTTCATGATCTTCTGCAGATGAGGAACTGAATACTAAGTCTTCTTTATTTGTATCCGAATGATAACTGGTAATACCACTAAAACCACGTTCACAACCTGTAAAAGTATTGGTTGTAATTCCAGTATAAGTTATTATCTCATTATCAATCTTTAACAAACCATATTGATTTGGAAATCCCTTGGTACTACTAACTTCTATTGTTTTTGCACCAACAGTAGTAATACCAGATGTAGTGGCACTATCAACTATAACTTCTGGTGTTAAATTAGTAACATTTAAATATTGATCTAAATTATCAATTAAATCACTTGAACTACCTTGAAATTCTTGAGAAATATAATATTGCTTTAAAAAATCAATCGTCTTTGGACTTTCATCCCGAATAAATTCTGGAAGTTGATTTGATAGTATATCACCTATTTTGACTTTACTTACAATCCCTGTTTGTATCATGTCCTAATTATATTTCCGTTTGGATAACTTGATGAATAAAAATCTCTGGTAAACTGTACTCCAGAAACCTCATCACCAGACGAGATTACATCCCTAACCATATTTATCGAACTATTTGAGATGTTTAATGAGATATATAAATCTTTCAAACCTACAACATCATTTGATCTTGGGAATGCTTGAACTTCAACAACATTATTTGGTTTAACTGTTGATGTAATATTAATTGTTGATACGTTTACTTCTCCCTTTTCATAATCTATTGATCCTGCAGAAGAAATTATATTTCCAATGGATCCATCACTTAAAATTTCAATAATTCTCAAAATTCCAGTTTTTAAATCTGCATTTGGAACATCTGACATGTAATATGTTCCAGTTTTTCCAAAAATACTAAAACCAGTTGATTTAATGTTAAAACCATTCGGATCTATGTAAAATTTATTTCCAAAACACAATTCATACTGTGTAAATTGATTTACAGATGCCTGTAAATTTCTTCTCATACGAATTTTTGTAATATTTGATGTTATCCCCTGATCAGTGTCATCAATTACCTTCAATAGTTTACTATATTTCAATCTTCCACCAAATTGATTCAAATTGATTGATCTCGAATATTGATTTAGTGAATTTATGATTCCTGTCCTTAAAACATTGGGTGATGATACGAATGAATCATTGTAATATACATTTGAATCAAGTTCAATGTATAAAATTTTTAAATCAACAATTTTTTGATTGATTCCCGAAATCGTATACTGTTTTAATTTTGATAATATTTGATTTTTTGAAAAATCTGATATTAAATCACCATTTTTAGGTTTAATACTAATTACAACTGTACCAAACTCAGGTGGATCTAATTCCTCACCACCAATTACTGAAACGGACTCTGTATTTGGATATATTTTCTTAATTACTGCTTCATAGTCTCTTGATGTTACTGCTCTATTTTGTGATGAATAGGTAATTGGTGAAAAATATTTAATTGAGTCGATTGATTCAATATCTCCCCCATTTTGTGCTTTTTGGTTGGTAATTATTTCTGGGGTCGTAAATTGTACTCCTTCAATATTCCCATTTAATGAATTTATTTTTGTTAATCTACCAGAGAAAGAAAAATTAGTTGCACCATTACCACTTTTTCCATCTGTTGTAATATATTTGACTGTAATAGTATCTCCATCTTGATTTGCATTATTTCCAAGTTTTTTACCAAAATATCCGTCTCCAAACTTTAATTCATATCTTTCATCTTGAATTTCATTGATTAAATATATTTTTGAATCTGCATTTACATCAACTATATCATTTACTAATGAATATTCAGTTCCATCACCAGTAGATTCAGATGGTTTAATATAAACTACAACTTTTGAAGTGTCAATAAATGAATTATCCAATATAAATCTCTGGTCAAGTGATCCATCATACTTAAATGTTTTTTCAAGATAGGTTCCTTGGTATATATTGATATTTTCAAACTTTGCGACGTTATCTACAACGTTCGCAGTGATAGGTTCTACTATTACATATGTGTATGATTCATTCTCTACGTCACCAATACACACTGTACCTGGTTGTAAGGTGACCATACTTACATCACCAGTGATATTAACATCAAATGAGACCTGTGCGTTTGCTGCCGTTCTAGAACGTGGTCTGTATCCGATGTTTCCTGCCAAAGACACTACATTTTGTCTCAAAGTAGCAGAATCTAAGAAAGATTCGTTGACTGCCATGTTTGAGTTGAATGCTGTAACATAAGTATTATATGCTAACGTGTCAATTAAGACAGAAAAATTAGAACCATCAAAGTCAAAGTCCGAAAAATTGGAATTTGCACGTAAGTAGTCCTTAATTGACGTTTTTATTTGATCGAAATCAAGATTTGTAAAGTTTGAGAAAGGCATATTACCTTGTTGCCTCTAATATAAATGAATATTCCTGAGTTGGGAACTCTAAACCGACAATATCATAGATTATGAAGACTTCGAACTGATTTGAATCAGGTTGTGGGTCAACTTCAACCCTTACATTATCAACTCTTGGTTCAAAATTTATGACTGAAGTCTTAATTTGCTCCTGAATTTCGTTTGCGGTACCAAAATCAACAAAGTCGAAGAGACTTCGATACACATCTGATCCAAAATCAGGATTAAAAAACTTTTCAGTCGGTATTGTTTCGACAATATTACGCACAGAACGGTTAATTGACCTCTCATTCTTGAGAATTGGTAAATCTTTAGTAACTGGGTGGGGTTCAAACGATAAACTTATGTCTTTAAACGCTTTCGACACCCTTGTATTTGCCATGAACCAAGTTTTATATTTATTTATACCATTTTTTTAGATATTTTTATTCACTTTCCTTTAAATATTGAGGTTTTACCTCTTCTTTCTCTTCAAAATAGGCATCACCTTCATATTCACTGATTAATTTTCTACCAGATTGAATAAATTCATCACTTTTATCGACTTTGATTACCATTTTTTTCTCCTATAATAATTTATTTATCCTAATTCTGGTGCGTCATCTGTATTTTTTATAAAATCTGCAGTTATTGGTGCACCCATGCGTAGATCATCCACTAATTGGTCTCTATTTTTCATATTTGCTGTATTTCCTGCTCCAATATTAGTATCAACAGACCTTTCTTTGGCAGTTTTCCAAAAATAATTCTCTTCTGATCCTAATCCATCCCGATCATGACCATTCTCCACCTGATAGTACACGGTTGATACTTTAAAGTCTGGAATCTTAGGTGTCTCAGGAGTGATACTGTTGTCATAGATCCTCATTCGGTTATTTGGATAGAGACAAAACTGTCCGTTGTCTAATTCTAAGAGGTTATGAGACTTATGTTCGGCAGGTTGCTCACTGGTTGAGTAATCAATCGCATCAACATCAGAATGATAGTTGTCAAGAGTACATATGTACGTGCCAGTCTGATTGCCATAATCTCTTGTATAGACTTCATAGTGCATTGAACCGATAAACTGCTTCTGAACAGCAACAACTCCATAGTCCATACAGTTCCAAAACTGTAGATTATGAAGTGTCATATCAGGATCAGGTATTTCTGGAGACGAGAGGAAAGCAGAAATAGGTAACTTATCGAACATTGCAGCATACTCAGGCAGATAAGTTTCAAAATAAAAGGCACGACCAGGTATACTCTTAGCTGATACCCAGACTCCTTTTACAAATTCACCATGACCACTCTTATGGTCGGTCAAGTATTCCTTTCTTACCCATACATCATAAGATGGTAGATTGGTAATTAATGTAGACATTTTAAGTAGTTTATTTTTAACCGATAGCAGTTAGTGTTAATGTTGGCATACTGAACATATCAGTTCCAGAACCATCCCAGTGACTTGTTGTATGAATTTTCGTCTCATAAGCACTAGTATATTCTCTTGCTTGCATTTTTAATACGAGAGCTGAATTCCAATTTGCACGGGCACCAGTGTTAGTATCAGCACTTCCACCGATTTTAATTGGCCATTCAAAAATAGCACGGTTTTGATAATTATCTGCTCTGTGAGTATGTCTTGCATATACAACTTCAGTACCATCAATAAAAAATTTATAGTGACTAATAGGATCAGCATCCGTTTCCGCAATCATCCAACAGAATCTGTATATTACGGTATTAGTTCCAGCTGGAGGTTGATATGTAATTGATGAACCATTTACATCAACATAAGAAGTGGTTAAATTCTGAACTGCAGTTACGTTTTGATAAGTTAATGTTCCATTTGCCGAGGTGACTGTACCACCATCACATGGACGTGAAAGTAGTTCTTGAACGGTATTTCCACCACCTGATGAAGAAACACCTCCA
>Ga0163179_10000571_pt1 | contig 26495 bp, 12 predicted proteins | sample AtlANTMetagenome_FD_109643 | JGI IMG/M metagenome (GOLD analysis project Ga0163179, IMG submission 109643) | Marine eukaryotic phytoplankton communities from the Atlantic Ocean - Atlantic ANT 2 Metagenome | ecosystem: Environmental > Aquatic > Marine > Oceanic | place: North Atlantic Ocean...
CCCGAGCCCGAGCCCGAGCCCGAGCCCGAGCCCGAGCCAGAGCCAGAGCCAGAGCCAGAGCCAGAGCCGGAGCCGGAGCCGGAGCCCGCGCCCGCGCCCGCGCCTGAGCCCGAAATCGAGCTTGATTAGGGCCTCAACTGACAAACCTAGTAGCGGGAAGTGAGCTCAGGTGCAGAGAGACGGCGCAAGATGCGCTGGTGGATTCCTCTTCTTTTGGTTGTGGTCGCAGGTGGCCATGTGGTGGCCCTTTACCTGGGAGAAGAGACAAGCCGCCAGTTTGTCACCGCCGGGTGGGCGGTGTTGCTGGGGTTGGTTGGGCTTCCGCTATGGTATATCCTCTTCACCGAGCAACCTTCCGGGCGTCCGGCCCGGTTGCTCGGGCTCTGGGTTTTGTCGTTGGCTGTTCTCGCGGCAGGCCTGTTGCTGACTATTCGATGGGAAGGGTCCCTCAGCGGCGGCGCTGTCCCCCGCCTGGCATGGCGATGGGTGAAGAAGCCTGATGAGAAGCTGCTGGCTCTCACTGGCTCCGGCAGTGAACCAGTGCGCAAGGTCGAGAGCCTCTATCTCGATTTCCCACAGTTCCTGGGCCCAAAACGCAACGGAGTAGTGGAGGTGCGTCTTAATCCCGACTGGGAGACGCATCCCCCTGAGGAGTTATGGCGCCGTGAGATTGGAGCGGGATGGTCCGGCTTCTCGGTAGTGAATTACCGGGCGATTACTCAGGAACAACGGGGCGGCAAGGAGCTGGTTTCCTGCTATGACCTGGTGACGGGCGTTCCACTCTGGGTAGTGGAGGAAGAGGCGCGCTTCGCGGAGTTCATGGGAGGAGACGGACCCCGGGCCAACCCGACGATCGTTGATGGACGGGTCTATGCCCTGGGGGCGACGGGCATTCTCAATTGCATTGATCTGGTGACCGGACAGCGGGTCTGGAGACGGGAGGTCCTCAGGGAAGAGGCCGTCGAGAATCTTATTTATGGCAAAGCATCCTCCCCGCTCGTCGAGGGAGAGCTCGTGATCGTGACGGGAGGGAAGAAACCTGGTCCAACGTTGCTGGCCTACGATCGTAAGAAGGGAGAGCGCGTCTGGTCGGCTGGTGAGGATGCTGCGAGCTACGCCTCGCCGGTGGTTCTGGAACTTGACGGACACCGGCAAATCGTCTGCGTCAACCATAACACGGTGACCGGACATGAGATCGAGAGCGGGAAGATTCTCTGGAGCTGGGGCTGGCAGGCAACGCGTCCCAAGTCGGCCCAGGCCCAGCAGGTTGGCCCGGAGGAGATCCTTGTCACTGCGAGCTACGGGATGGGAGCTGCTGTCCTGCGTGTCACCCGGGATGGCGATGGCTTCAAGGTGGAGGTGAACTGGAAGAAGAAAGTGATGAAGACAAAATTCAGCAATGTCTGTATCAAGGATGGCTGTGCGTATGGGTTGAGCGAGGCCAGGTTGGCGTGTGTGGGCCTCGGGAGTGGAGAGCAGGTCTGGCGGGGGGATTATTACGGCTACGGGCAGAACCTGCTGGTGGGTGATCACCTGCTCGTACAGGCGGAGCCGGGGCACGTCTCCCTCCTTGAAGTGAGCAGGGATGGATTCCGGGAGCTGGGCCGACTGGAGGCTCTCGAGGGCAAGACGTGGAACACGCCGAGCGTGGCGGGAGAATATCTTCTATTGCGAAACGACCGGGAAGCGGTGTGCTACCGACTCAGCCTGAAGTAACCCCCATTTGGAATTTGAGAATCGTGGCCGTCGTGCAGAAATAGGACATGGCAACTGATAAGCACGGAAGACCGCTGGGTTTCTTGAAGACCACCGCGCTGGGAGCAGTGCTGGTGGTTGTTCCTGTCGGCATTATCGGCTTCGTGCTGTGGCAGGTGGTGTCTCTCTTCAGGACTCTTTTTCTTCCAGTGGTGGAGCAACTGCCCTTTGACTCGGCCGTGATGCGCTACTCGGTTGTAGGCATTGCGCTGCTTGCGGTCATCCTGCTGTGCTACTTCACCGGGGTCGCGGTGCGTACCCGCTGGGGTTCTGTCCTACGTGGGTGGGCAGAGCGGTCCCTTCTGGAGCGCATTCCTGGCTACAGCATCGTGCGAACGCTGGTCCATCAGTACCTGGGACACGAGGAGGAGCGCAAGTTCCGGCCGGTTCTCGTTGATCTCTACGGATCGGACTCGAGAGCGATTGGATTCGAAATTGAAGAGCTGGGAGATGGAAACATTGCGGTTTTCCTGCCCTCGGTGCCGGCGGCAACCATCGGGCAGGTGCAACTAGTTCCGGAGGAGCGTGTCTTCCCGCTGCAGGCGTCCATGCACGCCACCCTTGAGGCGCTTACGATGTTCGGGGTCGGGTCTTCCAAGCTGGTCGACGATGACCCGGATACAAACCCGGGAGAGGAAGAACGCCCGGCCGAAAGCCGGGAGGCATGAGGTGCCGGAGTAGTGCTGGTGCCGTGGACCCCGGAGTCTGGCAGGTGCTGCCGATGGGCTACAGGCTCTTCAGGTAACGCATGCTCTCCACGATGCTCTGGAGGGGGGCCGGACTGTGGTCCTGCTCGACGTGGCAGTGTGAAACCCCGGCCTCGCGGGCAGCAACAATGATGGGCTCCATGTTGATCATGCCCTTGCCGAGTTCCTTGAAGGCTTCCTTGGGAAGGCCCCCGAAGTTGGGGACTTTCGTGCCCTTCATGAGATCCTTGAGGTGGACCTGCGAAACGCGACCCTTGAGCTTCCTGAGGAGACTCACGGGTTCTATGTTGCCCACTTTGACCCAGAACACATCGAGCTCGAATTGCATTTCAGGAGAAAACTCCTTCATGAACACATCGAACCCGGAGAGGCCTTCCTTCTTGGGTTCAAATTCAAAGGCGTGGTTGTGATAGGCCAGCTGGATGCCCTGCTTTTTTGCGAGGGCTGCCGCCTTGTTACAGTTTTCCGCGGTGCGCTTGTAGTGATCGAGCGTCTCACGGTCCTTACCGTGGAGGTAGGGGACGACGAGGTGAGTGAGGCCGGTCTTGCCGGCCTTCTCAAGGATCCTGCGGAAGTCGGAAAGGCTTTTGTCGGAGGGGTTCACCACGGACTCCCATTCGAAGTGTGACGAGTGCAGTTGGAGCCCAACGGCCTTGGCAGCCTCGATCATGGGGTCGCAATTGGGGAAGCCATACATTTCCCCCTGTACGTAGCCGGCCTCCTTGACAGCCTTGATCGTTCCCGCGGAATCCTTTCTGATCTGGTTGCGCAGGGTGTAGAGCTGAATTCCGATCTGTCTGCGAAACTTGTTGTCCTTCTCGAGGGCGAGGAGGCTCTGAGTGGGGCCGGAGAGAAGGGCGGTGGCGGCTGTGGTGCGCAGGAAAGAGCGGCGTCTCATACGCGGATAGGAGCATAAATGGCCCCGTGACGACAAGAAATTGTGCCGGCCAGAGTGAGCCGGCTTCCGGATCCTTATCCGGGATGTGGGGGTCGATCCGGAGAGGTCGGGCGCGATACCTTCAGGAGAAAAGCCCGGTCATTGGTTTCCCGTGGTAGAGAAAATGCGGTCGCTGTTCAGGATCGTGCCACTGAACCCGGGAGGGCAGGCCAAGTGCGTCGTAGATGGTAGCTGCAAAGTCCTCCGGTCTCTGGGGGTCGCTGGCGGGGAATTCTCCTTTCTTGTCGGAAGAGCCAAGAACCCGGCCTCCCTGCACGCCGCCACCGGCGAAAAACACCGATTGTACGGCGCCCCAGTGGTCGCGGCCGGGCAGCTTGGCCTTGGGAATCTTGAAGATCCGGGGAGTGCGGCCGAACTCGCTGGCCATCACGACGAGGGTCTCCTCGAGGAGGCCACGCTCCGCAAGGTCGTCGAGGAGCGCGGAAACTGCGCGGTCCATCGGGGGAAGGAGGAAGTTCTTCAGGTTCGGGAAGGCTGCCTGATGGGTGTCCCAGGCTTCATTGTTTCCCAGGTTGACCTGCACCAGACGAACACCGGCTTCCACCAGTTGGCGGGCAAGAAGGAGGGACCATCCAAAGGAGTTGCGGCCATAGCGGTCCTGAAGGCCGGGGTCGGCGGAGTGGACGTCAAAGGCATCCTTGACCGAGGGATCGAGGAGAAGGTCCGCGGCCATCTCCTGGTAGCGGTCGAGTTGGTGGGTCTCGGCAATCTGTTCGAGGTGGGCACTTTCCTGATTGAGGTGTTCGAGAAGGCCAACGCGATCGCGCAGTCGCCGGAAGTCGAGGCCCTCGGGCAGGGAGAAGGTGGGAGAGTCGAAGCTGTATCCGCTTCCATCTTCCTTGCCGCGGGCGTGGTGAAAGAGGTAGTCGGGATAGGCTCCGTAGGACTTGGCATCAAACCTCGAGGCCTCGATCCAGAAGGGTTCCTTCTTGGCACCCAGCTGGCCGGCAAACTGGCCGGGAATGACACGTCCGGTGCGGTGTTTGATCTTGTCGGGAAGGACGATGGCGGGAGGAAGGTTTCCGCGGCGGGGAAGTAATTCGTTGGCGAGTGCTGCGATGGAGGGGTGATCACTCCCCTGAGGTTTGCTCGCGTTGAAGTTGGGCGGAAGGTCCGTGCGCCCGGTAAGCATCATGTGGTGCCCGTGCGAGTGCTCATTCGAGGGGTGGGTGAGCGAGCGGCAGAGCGACCACATCTCGCTGCGCCTGGCCAGCTCCGGAAGGTGTTCGCAGATGTGCAGACCCGGCGTCTTGGTCCGGATGGGGTTGAATTCGCCACGAATTTCAAGCGGAGCGTCCGGCTTCATGTCGAAGGACTCGTGCTGGGCGAGTCCCCCCGAGAGGAATATATAGATTACATTTCTGGCCCGGGCGGAGGTGGAGGCTGGAGAGGCTGCAAGGGAGCGGAGGAGGCCGAGATGATTCATCCCGAGGCCCATGAGGCCGAGGGAGCCCGCTTGGAGGACGGTGCGGCGGGTGGGATGGCAATGCGGAAGATGAGGCATGGTGCCGCGATGGACTATCGCACACGTTCCCGGAGAGTGTCCCAGCTCGCAAGCTCTAAATGGAGCCTGACCGGTAATCTGCGCGGGGCGCGCGACCCTCGCCCGGTTGTCGCCACGTCCGCAGCGGGGAGGGGAAATGTGAGGAGTTCCGGAGGTTGCGGCAGGGACTCGTCCGAGGCTATGCGAGGATATCCTGCAGAACGTGTCCGTCGATGTCGGTAAGGCGGAAATCACGGCCCTGGTAGCGGTAGGTCAGGCGCCTGTGGTCGATCCCGAGGAGGTGGAGGATGGTGGCGTTGCGGTCGTGAATATGCATGGTGCCTGCCTGCCACTTGTCCTTTTCCGGCTTGGGCAACATGGGAGTCCCATCCGCGTTGGCGATATTGTATCCGTAGTCATCACTCTTCCCGTAGGTGATGCCGGGCTTGATGCCGCCGCCGGCCATCCAGGTAGTGAAGCACCGTGGATGGTGATCGCGCCCATAGTTCTCCTTGGTGAGCTTACCCTGGCAGTATGCGGTTCGTCCGAATTCCCCGCCCCAGACGACGAGAGTCTCGTCGAGCATGCCTCGTTGTTTGAGATCGGTAATGAGGCCATAGCAGGCACGATCAATATCCTTGCACTGGGATTCATGCTCGCGGGGCAGCCCCCCATGAGCGTCCCAGCCCCGGTGAAAGATCTGAATGTTGCGGACACCCCGTTCGGCAAGACGGCGTGCATTCAGGCAGCAGGCCGCAAAAGTTCCAGCCTGGCGGGCCTCCTCTCCGTAGAGCTCGAAGGTCTTCTCCCCCTCCTTGCTGAGATCCATCAGCTCGGGAACCGAGGTTTGCATGCGGAAGGCCATTTCATGCTGCTTGATCCGGGCGATCGTCTCGGGATCGAGGGATTGCTCATGGTGGTTCCGATTGAGTGCCGAAAGGGTGTCGAGCTGGGCGCGACGATCCTTCCTTGAGGTGCCCTTGGGATTGCTGAGATAGAGGACCGGGTCTCCCTGGCTCCGGAGCAGCACCCCCTGGTGCTCGGCAGGAAGGAAGCCCGGACCCCAGAGACGGTTGAAGAGGCTCTGCTCCGGGAAGCTGGTCTTGGCGTGCATGACGATATATCCCGGAAGGTCCTCGTTCATGCTGCCCAGTCCGTAGCTGAGCCATGCCCCGAGGCTGGGCCGCCCGGGAACCTGACTTCCGGTCTGGATGTAGGTGATCGCCGGGTCGTGGTTGATGGCCTCGGTGTAGGTGCTGTTCACCACACAGAGCTCCTTGGCCACCTTGCCGGTATGAGGCAGCAGCTCGCTCGCCCACAAGCCGTCCTGGTTGTTCTCGTGCCTGGTAAATTTGTATTTGGAAGGGCACACCGGGTGGGTCTTCTGTCCAGCGGTCATTCCCGTGATGCGTTGTCCGTCCCGGATATGCTTGGGCAGATCCTGACCGAACATCTCCTGCATCTTGGGTTTGTAGTCCCAGGTGTCGAGGTGGCTCGGTCCTCCGCTCATGAAGAGATAGATGACGCGTTTCGCGGTAGCGCGGTGGTGAATTCCGCCATTGAGGTCGGCCTTTCCTTCGGCCGCTATCAGTTCCTGAGGCAGCATCTGGGCCATGGCCGCGGTGCCCAGTCCCAGCGCGGAGCGCCCGAAGAGCTGTCGGCGGGTCATCGAGAGTTGGTAATCGTGGAAGGTCATGTCAGGACTTGGATGCAGGTTCGGCGAAAGGAAGGGCAGGATCAGTAGAGGAGAAGGGCAACATCGCTGGCAAGGACCGTAATGGCAATCTGGGTCCAGGCCGCTACTTCGACGGGGTCAAGGGTCTCGTTTCGGGGCGCATCACCGGTGGAGAGAAGAGCGAGCGCGTCGTCCTTGGAGGACTGGTAGCGGTCCTGCATCTTTTCGAGGAGGGTATCGCACGCCTTTCTTTCCCCGTCGTTGGGTGGTCGACTGGCAATCAGAGTAAAGAGCAGATCCAGACGGCTGTCGTCATCGTCCGCATCGGTGATCAAGCGCTCAGCAATCTTGCGTGCCATTTCGACGCGCTGCGTCTCGTTGAGGAGGCCCAGAGATTGCAGGGAGGTATTGGTGCGTGAGCGACGCACACAGCTTGATTCCCGGTCCGGGGCGTCGAAGAGTGTCATCATCGGGTGCGGGCTGGTTCTCTTCCAGTAGACGTAGAGGCTGCGGCGGTAGAGCTTGTCCCCCTTATCGGCAACATAGTTCTTGGTATTGCTGCCGGGGTGCATGAGGGCTTTCCAGAGGCCTGCGGGCTGGTAGGGCTTGACGCCCTCCCCACCCATGTGGCCGTCAAGAAGTCTGCTGGACCAGAGAGCCATGTCGCGGATGACCTCGGCATCGAGACGGTAGCTGGGTCCGCGGGCATACCATAGATTTGCTGGGTCATCGAGGGCCGTCCTGCGGTGGGCGGACTGCTGCCTGAAGGTTCGGCTTGTGAGCATGAGCCGCAGAAGATGGCGCAGGTCCCAGTCGTTGTCCTGGAGTTCGACCGCTAGCCAATCAAGGAGTTCGGGGTGGGTGGGCTGCTTGCCCTGGAGCCCAAAATCCTCCGGGGAGCGCACGATGGCTTCGCCGTAGACCCGCTGCCAGATCCGGTTGACGAGTACGCGGGAGACCAGTGGGTTCTCGCGGGAGACCATCCAGTAGGCAAGCCCGAGGCGGTTGGCTGGGGCCCCCTTCGGGAGGTCCCCCATCACGGAGGGAACCCCGGGTTGCACCGGCTCGCCAACAGGGCGATCATACTCGCCCCGCAGGAGGACCTTCGTGGGGCGGGATTTGCCGAGTTCTCTGGCAACGAGGGTGGGGGTGAATCTGGTGCGGGCCTCGTCCATGCGCTTTTTGAGAGCGACGGCCCGCTGTTTGTGGGAACTGCGCTTTTCCGGAATCTCATGGTCGTCCTTGAGGAGGATGTTGAACCTTTCCTCCGGAGAGGCCTTCCGGAAGGACTCCGCAATGGCGGCGTCAATTCCGTCACCCTCGCCGTGCAGGACAGAGCCAACGAGGGCAGACCTCTCCTTCTCCATACTATCCCATGCATTCCAGGCTGCCTGGTCGGCAGGGACTTTCATGACAGGGCCGTATTCATACCTGTTTCCGTCCATTGGGGACTCGGAGGTGGAATTGAAGAAGGCGAGAAGCTCGTAATACTCGGTCTGCGTAATGGGATCATACTTGTGGGTATGGCAGCGGGCGCAGCTCATCGTCATTCCGAGAAGTACGGTGCCGAGTGTCTCGGTGCGGTCGAAGTTGTTCTTGCACTGGAACTCGGCGGGAATGGCTCCGCCTTCCGCTGTGCTGGGGTTCATGCGGACAAACCCTGTTGCCACATGCTGTTCGATGGTGGGTGCGGGGAGGAGGTCCCCGGCCAGCTGCCACACGATGAAGTCGTCGAGAGGCAGGTTGTTGTTGAAGGCCCTGACCACCCAGTCCCGGTAGGGATAGATGCCACGCTTGTTGTCGAGATGGAGTCCGTGGGTATCACCGTAGCGGACGGCGTCGAGCCAGTAGCGGGCCTGATGTTCACCGAAACGGGGGCTCTGCATGAGCCTGTCAAGGAAGCTCCCGTAGGCGTCGTCACTGGTATTGGTCAGGAATGCGGCAAGCTCAGCGGGCTCGGGAGGGAGCCCCGTCAGGGTCAGGGCTGCGCGACGGGCGAGGGTGGCGCGGTCCGCTTCCGGAGCAAAGCCCACCTTGCCACCCGACTTCTCCCTGAGTTTGGCCTCGACGAAGCGATCGATCGCCGCGGGGGCGCTTCCCTCCGGAGGATCGGTCCGGACGGGCGGAACGAAGGACCAGTGCCTGGCATAGCGGCCCCCTTCCTTCACCCACCGGCTCAGGATGTCACGCTCGGCCTCGGTCAGCTGTTTTTCCGCGTCCCGGGGTGGCATGGGGTCTTCCCGATCATGAAGGCGCACGAGCATCTCGCTTTCACCAGGGTCCTCGGGATCAATGGCCCGGTAGCCGCCGCGATCAGAAGTAGCTGCCTCGAAGGAATCGAGGCGGAGCTCGTCCTTTTTCCTGGTGTCGGGTCCGTGACAGACAAAACACTTGTTGGACAGGATGGGAAGAACCTCCCGGGCGAAGTCGACTTTCTTTGCAGAGACTCCGAGGGCACAGTTGAGCAGGAGGGCGCTGGAAAAGAGAGCGGTGCGGCCAGGGAGCAGGTTCAGAAGTGTCATGGCATGAGCGGAGTTCCGCGGGAATGGTGTTAAATCATCCCATGCTCATCTCAATCCGAATTTATCATCTCACTTCTTCACGTGGTCTCGGCGAGGGCAATAATCTCACGGGCGGGGGAAGGATTTTCTTGCGGAAGAGGACAAGCTGAGCGATCAGTGGAGATGCTTGGGGGTAACCTGTTCAAATGAACTTGCCGAGCCTTGTCCCTCTTTACGCCTTTCCAACTTTACATGACCGCGTGGCCGCGAAGGATAGCCACGTAGGCGGACTGCGTATCCCCTGAAAACCCCTGAAACCCTCTCATTCCTGATGAATTCGCACGTACTGACGACGCAACCAGCATGCCCGATGAAACGCCTCCCCGCGATCGTTGCATTACTCCACAGCCTCCTCGCCGTTTCCTTGCCCGTTTCGGCCGAAATGGTTGTGATTCGGGAGATCATGTATCATCCGCAATCCGTGGCGGAGGGAGAGGCGCGCCTCCCGGAATTCGTCGAGATCGAAAACATCACCTCGACTGTTTTTGATATTGCGGAGTGGGAACTGACCGGAGGAGTGAGCTACACCTTCCCCAAGTTTGATGCAGGGAACCCGACCTCCAGCTTCCTGATGGGGCGCCAGAGAATCGTGGTGTGCGAGGGTGATCCCGAGGTCTTTCGAGAAGCTTACGGAATTTCTCCTTCGGTGCGTGTGCTTGGCCCCTGGGCGGGCTCTCTCGATAATGCGGGTGAGCGAGTCACCCTTCGGAACAAGAACGGGGTCGTGAAAGCATCGGTGCGCTATGATGACGAGCACCCCTGGCCCGTCGCGCCTGATGGCGCGGGCCACAGCCTGGTCCTGGTGGACACCGAGCGGGCGATCGATGACTACCGGAGGTGGGGCACGAGTTCGCGGGTGGGTGGAAATCCAGGCATTTCCGATGGTGCTGTGATTTCTCCCCTGGCCATCAATGAAGTGCACTTTGATCAGGATGGAGACGTTGACTGGATCGAGATCTACAACGGTGCTGCTACACCGCAGAGCGTGGATGGCTACTTTCTGAGCGGTGCGCGCGGATTCGGCGACAAGGTCGCGATTTCCGGTTCAGTGCCCGCGGAAGGCTATCTCAGCTTCGATGTATCGTTCTCCAACAACAGCGTGGCTTTTCTTGTTGATGAGAACAGTGTGGTGCGGAGCGCGGTGGACTACGACCGGGACACGGGCAGGGAGCATGTCGCGGCCTACCCGGACGGATCAACGGATTTTTATTCTTCTGCGGCGGGGAGTCGCAACCAGGCCAACAACCCCGACCGGGAAACGAGCGTGGTCATCAATGAATTGATGGTTGAGCCTCCGTCCAATCACCGGGATGGGGAATTCATCGAGCTCTACAACCGGGGCAGTGCCGACGTCAGTCTGACTGGGTGGGAGTTCACGGAAGGGGTGGGTTTTCGCTTCCCTCCCGGCTCGATCATTGCAGCTGGCGAGTATGTCATCATTGCCGCTAACGAAAAGGTCACCCGGGCGGCTTTTCCGCAGGCCAATATCATCGGCCAGTATTCCGGGAACCTGAGCAATAACAACGAACTTTTGCGTATTGAGGATTCGTGGGGGAACCTGGTGGACGAAGTCCACTACCACACGGGCGGCGACTGGCCGGTGAAGGCTGGTGGCCTGGGAAGCAGCATGGAGTTGCGCCACCCTGACATGAATAACGACTTTCCCACCGCGTGGGCGGATTCCGATGAGTCCGAGAAGGGGGAGTGGACATCGTTCACCATTGCCGATCGCTATAACCAGCTTCGAACCATGGGCGGCGAAAGTAGCTGGAAGGAACTCCACATGCATGGAGTGGGAGACTGTCAGGTCGCGTTTCGTGACCTCGACTTCTCCACGAGCGGGGGCTCCAACCTCCTTCCCGGTAATGGTCGCCGGGTGAGCAACAATGGAAATGGGGCGACCGGCTGGCTCTGCCAGGGAACGCATCACCTGAGTCACATGCAGGGACAGGAGTTTCATCTCGTTTCCACGGGCCACGGCGACATCAAGGCCAACCGGGTGGAAATCGACGTGGTTGGGCTGCAGCGGAATGATGCCCTGACCTTTGAGGGGCAGGCCCGCTGGGTTTATGGGAAGCCCACCGTGATCGTCCATACGTGGGATCGCTCGTTTGGAGGCGTGCTCCGGTTGCCGGTCCCGCGGAATCTTGGGACAGCGGGTGCGGCCAACTCCGCGTTGCTGGCTTCGGGCGTGCCCGTCCTGAGTGAGCTCAAGCACAGCCCGGCTGTTCCGAGGCCCGGAGTGGATGTGACGATCACCGTGCGGGTGGACTCTCCCTCTTCTCCCAACGTCAACCTCCGGCACCGTCCTGACTTCAACAGCACGAGCGCGGAGACAGCCTGGCTCACAACCCCGATGGTGGATAACGGTACGAGCGGGGATCAACGGGCGGCGGACGGAATTTACACCGCCGTTCTGGACCAGTATGCCTCTGAGGGACAGATAGCACAGTTTTACGTGGAAGCTGATGCCGGGGGAGGAGATTCCACCATCATGCCGAGCCCGGCCCCGGAAAAGCCGGCGATGTTCATCATTGATAGCACGAATCCGGGCCGGGACCTGAGAAGTCAGCGCTTTATCGTGTCCGCCCGGAGCATGGACGCCTTAACCACCGGCCGGGGGCAGAGCACCACCTTCAACTACGCCTTTCCACGCCTGTCGAATCAGTACTTCAACTGCACCTATATCGCCAATGAAAGGCATATTATCTACAACTGCGAGATCCGTAAATCCGGAAGCCCATGGACCCGTTCGGACGGCAACTCCATTCCCAAAGGCAAGTGGAAGACTCCCCGGGACAAGCGCTATCGCGGCTGGACGCGTCGCACAATTGACAATGATGGTGCTGGTGGGCAGGGCCAGTCGCACAACAATCGTGTCATACGTTACTGGCTCTATCTCCTGGGGCATGCCTCCAGCCTGAACGAATTTACGCGCGTGGTTGTGAACAACGGTTCTCCCCAGATCCGGGAAGATGTGGAGACCAACGCAAACGATTTTCTGAAGCGGAACTGGGAGAACGGCGAAAAGGGCGAGCTCTACCGGATCGATGACGAGTGGTGGTTCGACGACAACTGGAGTCGGCAGCAGCGCAATGCCGACTGGTCGGTGGATGGCAGGAGCGTGGAGCCCAACATGTATCATGCGGAGTGGATGAAGCGCTCGCGGGAGGAGGAGTATGATTACGGTTCCTTCATCAACTGGGTTTTCTCGGTAGGGCAGAACCGTTTTACCCGGGAAGAGATTTACCGCATGTCGGACGTGGACATGATGGCGGCCAACGCGGTGGTCCGGGGATGGGTGGACGACTGGGATACCCTCACGCGCAACCGGGGCAAGAATGGCTACTTCCTGCGCCGCTACAGCGACGGGAAGTGGATGCTTCTGCAGTGGGACTCGGACCTGACCTTTGGAAATACCTCGGCTCCCTTTATTGGAGGACTCGCTGGCGTTCCGAACTACTTCCGGAAGCCCTACGTCGAGCAGCGGGTCAATTACTACATCGGGGAAATGGTGGAGAAGTACACGAAGGACTCGGAGCGCCTGAAGACATGGTTTGACCTGGAAGTTCGCTCCAACCGGCGGGTTTCCATTAATCCGGCGATATATCACAACTTCAACAATTCGCGGGTCAACTATGCCATGAACTCCGAGATCGGGGGTGCGGTATCGAATACGCCGTTCAGGGTAAGTGGTCCGGCCACGACCTCGGGGAACACGATCGATCTCACCGGTTCGAGTAATCACCGCGCCTTTGACATCCGTGTGGTGGGGCACCCTGAGGCCGAGGTGGTCTTTACCACTCAGACAGAATGGGAAGTCACCGGGCTCTATCTCCGGGAAGGCCGGAATAACTTTGAATTCGAGGCCCTCGACTCGGAAGGGCTGGTTGTCGCGACGGACTCCTTTTCCGTCACCAAGACAGGGAACGCTCCGCCGGTGGTCGAGATCGATACCAATCCGGACTCCCTCAATGTAGCGGCCCATGAGATTCTCACGGTGGATGCCAGTAGCAGCTTCGATCCGGAGGGAGACGGCCTGAGCTTCGACTGGCAGGTCGATGGAGGGGCGATCATCAGTCACTACGCGCCCGACCAGGCCGGGATCCAGTTTCCGGGCCCCGGGCTCTATCTCCTGACCCTGACTCTAGAGGACGAGGGTGGGAACCAGACCGTCGAGACCAGGCAGATCCCGGTCTACGCGGAATCCGGGTGGCACTCCTTCAGCAACAAGACGCTTGCGGATGGGTGGACGGAGCAGAATGTGGAAGTCCGTCACGATTACAGCGGGGATGCCTGGTATACCCTGGACGATCTGCCAGGTGAGCTTGTTCTGAAGCTCAACGATACTGTCGCAAAAGGAATGCGGGCCGCCTCACCGGCCTATCCGGCTCTCTGGCGGGATGTCCCTGCCAGCACGGACACCATGCTGCAGACCGACGTGCGTCTCTCCAGTATCCAGCAGGGCGGGTTCATAGCGGGCCTGATCCTCAAGGCGCGGGAAGATGGCGAGGAGACCATATACGTGCTGGGTATGGAGAATGGAGATTTTCTCCGGGTCAAGAAGGTGGTTGGAACAACAGAAACCCGCCTGTCCGCCATCCCCTGGGGGAAAGAGAGCGCGGTGGTACGTATTCGCCGTGTGGGGAATGATCTTCACTTTGATTATCGGACCAGTCCGGGGCTTTGGGAGTCCCTGCACGTGGCGGGCATGCCTGCCGAATCCACGCTCTCGCAAGCAGGGCTGTTTGCTTCCAGCCAGGCGCCGATCATGGCGCGCTTCGAGTTCGACTACTTCATGGTAGTCGATGAGTCGGCGGTCAGCCCCAGCGTGGATTCCCTCCGGATCACGGAGGTGATGTACAATCCGCTGGAGGTTGAAAACGGGGTTAACCTTGAGTTCATCGAGCTGATGAACACGGGGAATTCCAGTATCAACCTTGCGCAGGTCAAATTCCAAGATGGGGATCCCTTTGCAGAGCTCGTGTTCGGAGACGAGGATCTCAGCCCGGGGGAGGTGGCCGTGGTTGTTGCGGACGTTGCCGATTTCCAGTCCATCTACGGGCAGCACATCAGGATTCTTGGCACGTGGGCCGATGGCAGCATGAGGAATAGCGGCGAAGTGATCGTGCTGTCTGATCCGCTCGGCAACATCATTCATGACTTCGAGTATTCCGATGGCCCGCCGTGGCCCGCCGAAGCGGACGGGAATGGGCCTTCCCTCGAGGTCATCGATACGGAAGGCAATTATAACGACCCCTTCAACTGGCGTGCCAGCTTGATCGTCGGGGGCACGCCCGGGGAGGTCTTTCTCGGGGACCTCGATGACGACGGGCTGGACGACAGTGAAGAAGGAGTCCTGGGGACGGATCCTCTCAACCCTGATAGCGACGGAGATGGAACTCTTGACGGAGCGGAGGTGGCCGCCGGGACAGATCCCCTGGACCGCGCCTCGGCCTTTCGCCTTGTGGAGCTCCTTCGGTCAGGAGACACCACCAGGGCGACCTGGAGCAGTGTTCCAGGTAGGCGTTACACGCTGCAGGTGAGCGAGGATCTTGCGCCGGGGAGCTGGATGGATGTCGCTACCGTAGACGCCACCGGTGCGACTACTACTGTTCCGCATGATGTGGCAGGGGCTGGGGCCCTTTATTACCGGGTTTCGGTGGAATAGCCGTCGCATCCAGAAGGGGGCAGCGCGGCACCGTTGGAAGGGGGACAATCAGGGACGACTTCAAGCAAGTCGGTCACCTGTGATGCCTGCCACTTCTGGGTTAACTAGGGGGGGAAGGGCAGAATTTGATCTGTTCAATCAAGATTGGTTAAGTACACACTAACGAAATCCGGAAGGCTCTGCCTGCTGGCCCCCCATAAATCCCCCAGATGAAAACCCGTTTACTGATTTGTGCGGCTGCATCGGCCGCTTGCCCTCTCGCCTCCGTGAAGGCGGAGCAGGTCGTGCTTAGTGAAGTCATGTATCACCCGCCAGCCGGGCTCCATGAGTTTCTCGAGCTCGAAAACCTTACATCCACGGTCTTTGACATCGCGGAATGGCGTGTTCGCGGTGGAGTGGAATTCGATTTTCCGGCCTATAACGACGGGAATCACCAAAGTAACTTTCTTAAGCCATGGGAGCGGATCGTGGTCTGTGGAGTCGACCCCGCGACCTTCCGTGCGGCCTATGGCCTGCCGGGCTCGGTGCGCGTGTTCGGCCCCTGGGAGGGATCCCTTGCCAACGAAGGGGAGCGTATCAACGTGCGGGACAAGAATGGAGCTACGGTGTGCAGCCTCCGCTACGATGACCGCTCGCCCTGGCCGGTCGAGGCTGACGGTGGGGGCCATAGTCTGGTTCTCAAGAACAACAACTACGGCATTGACGATTATCGCCTGTGGGCCGCGAGTACGGCCTCGGGTGGAACTCCCGGGTCTGGAGAACCGACCGCCGCGGAGGAGCCCTACTCCAATCCGGAAGTCGACCTTTCGGTCGGTGTGCCTTACATAAACTTTAACAGCAGCTGGAAGTATCTCGACGACGGGTCGAACCAGGGAACCGCCTGGAAGGATTCCGGATTCAATGATGCGAGCTGGTCCAGTGGGCCGGGACTCTTCGGCTACGAGACGTCCGTGGTGCCGTCACCCGGAATCTCCACGCCTTTCGAGAATCCGAACACTCCGGGTAACAGTATCATTACCTATTACTTCCGGAAGACCTTCCAGTTTAACGGTACGGTCGCAGGGACCACTCTCTCGATTGATACCATTCTCGATGACGGGGCAGGCTTCTGGCTCAACGGGCAGTGGCTGGGAGGAATCGGGGTTAACCAGGGAGCATCCTACACCACCACTGCCAGCCGCACGGTTGGAGACGCGAGCGAGGAGGAAGGGATCATCACCAGCGGCTCTCCTCCGCTGGTGGTAGGAACAAACACGCTCGCAGTCGAGGTGCACCAGACGGGCACGAACAGCTCGGACGTGGTCTTCGGAGCCCGGGTGAACATTTCCACCCCGAGCGCCCCCGGCATTGTCATCAACGAGGTGCTGCCACAGAACGGAGGAGGATTCGTCGAGTTCTATAACCCCACTGGGGCGGATATTGATATCGGAGGCTGGTATCTCAGTGACTCGGTGAGCAACCTGACGAAGTATCGGATACCGGGAACGCTCAGCGTGCCGGCCAGCGGATTTGCCTCGGTAGGCTATTCCGAGGCCAATCTCACGATCGGCAGTCCTACCGTCGTCTATCTCACGGAGGATGACGGATCCACCATCGTGAACGGGATCGACACCGCGATGCCTGTGGACGGTCGTTCCCTGGGACGTAAGCCGGCTGGTTCGGGCAGCTGGTTCCTTTTCACGTCATCCACGCGGAACAACCCGAATGCCAGCGCAGCCGAGCTTGGAACGGTACTCGCAATCAACGAAGTTCACTACGACGGAAACGGGGATATCGACTGGATCGAGCTCTACAATGGAGGGAGTGCCACCCAGAGCCTTGCGGGGCTCTTCCTTGCCAGCCGGCGAGATTTCACGGACAAGATTCCCGTCATCGGAGCGATCGGGCCCCGTGGCTTCACCAGCCATTCGGTGAGTTTTTCCACGGGGGGGGGCGACGAGGCCCTGTGGTTGATCGACGGGAGCAACAGGGTGATTGACGCTGTGGTCGTGGAGCAGGTTTCTCCGCGAAATTACTCGGCGGCCTACCCGGACGGTTCGGACGAGTTTTACTCGTCGGCTTCCGGCAGCCGGAATGGGGCAAACAACCCGACCCGCGAGACGGGTATTGTGATTACGGAGTTGATGGTGGAGCCACCCTCGAGCCACCGCGACGGAGAATTCATTGAGATCTTTAACAATTCGGGTTCGACCATCAGTCTTGATGCATGGCGGATTGACGACGGCGTGACCTACGCATTCCCGGCCCAGACGAGTATTGCGGCTGGAGAGTACCTGGTGGTGGCTTCCAATCCGGAGTATACCCGGGAGGCTCATCCGGGAGCGCGTGTACTGGGCCCCTATATCGGGAATCTCAGCAATAGTGGTGAGAGGATCCGCCTGATCGATTCCTGGGGGAACCTTGCTGATGAAGTGCACTATGCCACCGGAGGAGAGTGGCCTTTTCTGGCGGGAGGGCTCGGGAGCAGCCTGGAGCTGCGAAATCCCGACATGGATAACTCAATGCCGAGTGCCTGGGCGGACTCCGACGAGTCCAACAAGTCGACCTTCCAGACATACAGGATTTCTGACCAGTACCTGCAGAATAACTCGCGGGGTAGTAGCTCCGACTACAAGGAACTCCATGTCCATGCGGTCGGAGATGCTCACATCGCGATGCGCAACATGAGCCTGAGGGAGAATGGGGTGGGCTCCAATTTCCTGCCAGGAGCCGGACGAACGGTTGTGACCAACGGCAATGCCTCTTCGGGGTGGCTGTGCCAGGGTACTCACTATCAGAGTTACATGTCAGGAAACGTCTTCAATGTGGTCTCGACCGGGCACGGCGATGTGAAGGCCAACCGCTGCGAGATCGACGTGACCTCCATCAGTGATAACGACAACCTGGTCTGGGAGTGCGAGGCCCGCTGGGTCCATGGAAAGCCTACCCTGATCGTGAATACCTGGGACCGGAGCTTTGGAGACATTATTCGTCTTCCTGTTCCGCGCAACCTGGGGAGCCCGGGTGCAGCCAATTCCAGCGCGGAAGCCAGTCCGCTGCCCACCGTCTCAGAGCTCATGCACAGCCCGGCAGTGCCCACCTCGTCGGACGCCATCACCATCTCGGCCAGGGTGGGCTCGGTGCAGTCTCTCAATGCAGTCAATCTGCGTCATCGCCTGGACAACTCGAGTTGGAGCAACTCATGGGGCAGCCAGGCCATGAACGACAACGGCGTCGGCGGAGACCTCGTAGCCAACGATGGGATCTACAGCACGACCCTTTCTTCCCGGAGCGACAACACCATCACGCAATTTTACGTGGAGGCTATTTCGTCGGCAGGGAGGACGCGCGTTCCGCGCATGGCGCCCGAGGCCCCGGCCCTCTTCGTGGTGGATAACAGCAATATTGCAACCGACCTGCGGACACAGCGTTTTGTGATCTCTGCGCGCGACATCGACAACACGGACGGAGGAACTTCGGGGTCGTCGGGCAACAACTATGCCTTCCCGCGCCTTTCCAACCAGTATTTCAATGCGACCTTCATCAGTAACGAGAACGAGGTCATCTACAATGCGGAGATCCGCAAGAGCGGGAGCCCGTGGACGCGCTCTTCCGGTGACAGCCTGGCGCGTGCCAAGTGGAAGCCTCCGAGGGATCGCCGTTTCCGAGGGTGGACCAAGCGCGCGATCGATAACGATGCGGGCGGAGGCCGGGGGTATCACAACCGGATCATCCGTTACTGGCTCTACCTGTTGGGGCATGCCTACAATCAGAATGAGTTTGTGCGTGTGATCGTCAATGGGAGCAGCGCCTCCCTGCGGGAGGACGTGGAGCCCAATGCGAATGACTTTTTGAAGCGAAACTGGGATCAGGGTGAGAAAGGGGAGCTTTACCGGATTGATGACGAATGGTGGTTCGATGACGGCTGGGGTCGCGGGCAGCGTAACGCGGACTGGAGTTACAAGGGAACCCGGGAGCCCGAGCGTTACCACGCTGAGTGGATCAAGCGGTCCCGGGAGGATGAGTATGATTATTCCTCCTTCGTCAACTGGGTCGAGATGGTGGGGCAGAACGCGTTCACCAGGGAGGAGATTGAGCGCTTGGCGGACATCGACCTGATGGCCGCTAATGCGGCGGTCCGGGGCTGGGTGGACGACTGGGATACCCTCACCCGCAACCGTGGCAAGAACGGGTATTTCCTGCGCCGCTATTCCGACGGGAAGTGGCAGCTCGCGCAATGGGATTCCGACCTGACCTTTGGGAGCGCCAATGCAGAGTTCATCGGGAACCTGGCCGGTGTGCGTAACTTTTTTTACAAGCCCTACATCCGGCAGCGCCTGAATTACTACATTGGGGAGATGGTCGACAAGTACACGGCTGGCTCGGGGCGTCTGAGCACGTGGCTCAGCCTCGAAGAGGCAGCCTCGGGGTCGTATTCCACCAACACCTCTTCCTATAACAGCTTCAACAACAGCCGGGTGAATTACGCCCGGAATTCCGCGATTGGTTCGACGGCGATGAACATGGCCTTCAATGTTACAACTGCAGGTGGTGGGACCATCAACACAAGCAGCGAAATCCTCTCCATCAGCGGGACGAGTCCCTACCGTGTCTTCAAGGTTGAGGTGCTTGATCATCCCGAGGCCGAGTGGACCTTCAATTCGGAGACAAGCTGGACTGTCAGCGGAATTCAGCTCAAGCAGGGAGTGACCACGCTGACCGTGCAGGGACTCGACCGGGACGGGAACGTGGTCCACACCGACAGGGTCAACGTTAACAAGTCCGGTAACGCCAGGCCGGTAGTGGATATTGATACTTCTCCTGATTCACTTAATATTCCGGTTTCGGAGACCCTCGATCTTGATGCCTCTGACAGCTATGACCCGGAGGGCACGAGTCTGAGTTTTGAATGGAGTGTGAGTCCGGCAGCCGGGGCCTCCTTGAGCAATCCCACGGTCGATACTGGAGAGGTGATCTTCGGAGCCCCCGGCCTCTACAGTGTCACGGTCACAGCCACGGACGAAAATGGTGTCGAGCATTCCCAGGAGCGTGAGGCTTCCGTTTATGCGGACTCCGGGTGGAGCCCTTTCACCGATGGTCTTCTGGAAAGCTGGTGGACCTTGGAAAACCTGGAGGTGCGTCACGATTACAGTGGGGACTCCTGGTATTCCCTTGACGACCGTCCGGGAAACCTGATCCTCAAACTGGGTGACAACAGGGGGAGGCCCCTGACGGGCACGAATCCTGTTCATCCCATCATTTGGCGGGGGGTTCCAGGCACTGCAAATTTTGCGCTGCAGACCGACCTGACCCTTGATTCGGTACAACGGGGGGACTTCATGGCGGGGCTGATCTTGGAGGTCGAGGAAGGTCCAACCACGGCGCGTTATGTGTTCGGCATGGAAGATGGAAATGCGCTGCGTGTGAAGCGGTCCAGCGGAGGGGGCTACACCCAGCTTTTCAATTCCAGCTATTCGGAAGGATCCGCAGTCATCCGGATTCGTCGTGATGGTTCGCGGCTTCGCTTTGAGCGGCGGCTGGAGCCGGGAGTATGGACCGAGGTCTACTCGCGAAACATCGGGGCGGTCTCCACGACTGCACGAGGCGGTCTTTTTGCCGCCAATGACACGGCCCGGGCCTCTCGCTTCAGGTTTGACTATGTCATGCTGGTCGACCCCTCGGTATCGAGCCCGGCGGTGGATCACCTGCGTATCACCGAGCTCATGTACGAACCGCTGGGCGGAGGCAACCTGGAGTTCATCGAATTGCTCAATACAGCCAATACCCCGCTCGACCTCGGCGGAGTGAGCTTCGATGGGGGCGACCCCTTCGACGCCCTGGCCTTTGATGCGCTGACCCTCGCGCCCGATGAGTATGCCGTCCTCGTGGCGGACACGAGTGCGTTCCAGGCTGAGTATGGAGGCGCGATCCGCGTCCTGGGCGAGTGGGCTGGTGGAGCTCTTTCCAATGGTGGAGAGAGGATTATCCTGCGCGACAATGCGGGGAACGTCATTCATGACTTCAACTACGAAACGGTCCCGCCCTGGCCTGCTGCGCCGGCCGGGTCGGGGCCTTCGCTCGAAGTAATCGATACCGAGGGGGACTACAATGATCCTGCCAACTGGCGTGCGAGTACAGTGGCAGGGGGCTCTCCCGGAAGTGGTGTTCTCCTTGACAGTGACGGTGACGGCCTGAGTGATACTGATGAGGCTCTGGCCGGCACGGACCCCCTCAATCCGGACAGTGATTATGACGGGGCGCCGGATGGGAGCGAGGTGCTGACCGGGACCGATCCTCTGGATGCGGAATCGGTCTTCAGGATCATGGACCTGAACAAGGTTGCCGGAACGGGTTTCGTAACAGCAACCTGGAGCAGTGTCGCGGGCAAGGTCTACACCCTGGAAGCCAGTTCAGACATGATTAACTGGGTGGTGGTCGCCAGTGGGATCGTGGCCTCAGGGTCGACGACCTCCCAGCTTGACAGCAGCGCAGCCGGATCCAACCGGCGCTTCTACCGGGTGGTGGCGGAATAGCTTCTCCCGGACCTGCCGGGTCTGGTCCGGGTGCCCCGGGTCGGGAGGCGTGCGGAGGTCCTGGAATGCTGACTAATCCTGCCAGGTGGCCCGCACGGGGGAGCCGACCTCAATCCCATTCTGTTCGGCGAAGTCGTCGCCGTTGATCGCGAGCTCGAGGAGACCACTTGAACCCAGGATAGCGAGAGGCTTTCCGGGAGGAACATCGGTGTAGCAGTGGTGCAGCGTCAGCATACGCCCACCACATGCGGTGGTGAGGCGTCCCTCCTCGAGGACGGCCGGGGGGATGGCAGAGCCGGGGAGGTTGGAAATGGCGTTGCCGAAGCGGTCAACATAGACGATCTCGCCCCGGATGCTCTGCTCTCCCTTCTCGAGCGCGGGCCAGGGAAGGCGAACAAAGTCCTCAACCAGGTCCCCGGCGTCTCTGAAGCAGGCACCTGCCGCGAGGTGGGCGGCAGTGGGCGCGAAAATGTCCCGTCCATGGAAGGTGTGACTGACGGGATCGAGGAACCAGGCCTCGTTGTTAAGCACGCGGATTTCCTCGACCGGCTCTTCCCGGACGGCCCAGGACAGGACGCCGTTGTCCGGGCCGATGAAAATGGCATTCCGCGTCCGCAGGGCGATGGCCCGGCGGGAGCTTCCCACGCCCGGATCGATGACCGCGACGTGAATGGTGCCGGCTGGGAAATGGGGAGAGGAGGCGGCCAGGGCGAAGGCTCCATCCACCAGGTTGCCAGGTGGAACCTTGTGGGTAATGTCAATAATTCGAGTGGCCCGGGCGATCCCGGAGATCACCCCCTTCATTGTGCCAACGAACCAGTCGCTGGTGCCGAAGTCAGTGGTCAGGGTGATGAGCATCCGGGCATCCAAGCAGAGGAACGAGTGGAGGCAAGCTGGGGGTATGCTCCAGCCGGAAGAAAAGTCCTCATGGGCTCAGGGGCCGGTGGGATTGACGGGTGCCTTTGGTCCCCCCAGGAGCTCGACCATCGCCCGGCCCATGCCCTCACCGATAAGCCAGTAGGTTTCAGCATTGCAACACCAGTGGTAACGTATGGGGCGAGGGGAAATGGGCCCATCGCGGAAGAAGCCGCGGGTCTCCACGTATCGCGATGTTGCCTTGAACTCGTCGTGGGTGGTGACAGCTTCCTGGGCGTTCATGATCATGAGGCGGCGGTCGATCTTCTGTGCCCAGCCACCAAATCCACTGCCGGCGATGACGAATGGGAGTTCAGGAGCTTCGAGGTCCCGGCGAATATCACGAATAAAATGGGCGAGGTTCGTTTCATACTCAAGGCTGTCCGCTTTACTGCAGCCGTCGTTCCACCCCTGGTGCCAGCCGAATCCTGTCAGCCTTGGTTTGTAGCCGGCCAGTTCGGGAAATTCCCTCGAAAGATGGGCGAGTCGGTTTTTTACGGAGGAGATCAGGTTGTCATACTGAGTGCCGATATTCTCGCCCCTCGGTTTGCCATTGCGGTGCGCCCCGGCACCCGGGGGGCGCCATGGACCTGCAAGGCTGGTTCCGCCCGGTCCGAACTTGAGGAGCAGAACCGGAGTCTCAAGGAAGTCGCCGACGACCCAGCCGAAGCCCAGCTCAGGGCCGATGGCGCCCTTGGCGGCCCATCCTCCGACCCCGAGCTTTCCCTTGCGGTCCAGCCAGCTAATCCAGACGTCGTCCCTGGTGATCCAGTTGCCATTCCGGCGAAGGTGACGGTAACGGTCCGCGGTGGCAGGATCGTTGGAGAGGGTTTCGAGGGTTCCTTTCTGCGAGCCGGAGATGCGTCCGTGACCTTCCATGTTAGACTGTCCGGCAAGGATGAAGACCGGAACGGTCCGGTCCTTGGCAGAGAGAGAGAAGGGAAGAATTGCAAGAAAGAGCAGGGCGATACGAGTCATGGGAGCCCCTATTCGAGCAGTCCCGGGTGTCACTTGGCCACCTCGAATTTCTTAAAGTGGCGGCTCACCGAGTCGGGATACTGTTCCCGCAGCAGGTCGCGGCAACTGCGTTGGCCCCGGATTCGCAGGGGATCAAGCGGTTCGTCCGCAAAATCGGTCCATCCCATGAAGTAAAGGGTGTTCGGGATCCCATCGAGCCAGAGGTTGGTGGCCTTGAAATTCGCCTTCCTGCCCCTCGCCACGAAGCAGACACCAATGTCCGACTTGCCGGGCCAGCGGGTGCTGAGCAGGGCCTCGCCGGGGTGCTCTCCGAGAACGGAGTGGCCGGCAAGGCCCTCGAAGTATCTCCGTTCGAGGCCAAGGGCATGAAAAAGGCTGGGCATGATGTCGAGGTGAGAGACCAGTTTCTGGCGGGGCTGCTCCCGAATCCATTCCGGCCACTTGATCATGATGGGAACCTCAATCTGCTCGCGGCGCAGGCTGGAGCAGTGGAACCAGGCGCCGTTTTCCTGAAACTCCTCCCCGTGATCCCCGGTGATGATGATGATGGAGTTGTCGTAGCGGTCCTGTTCCCGGAGATAGGAGATGAAGTCCTCCATCTGGCGGTCTATCCAGTTGACGGCGTTTTCGTAGCGTTTGACTACTTCGCGAATCTGCTCTGGCGTGGGCTTGAGGGCGCCAAAGTCGATGGGGGAACAGTCCTGGTGGATGGGCGCGAAGTTTTCGCTGGGCCAGTAGTAGTTGTAGTGGGCGGAGTCGAGGGAAAGGAAGTGAAGGTGGCCGCCGGGAGGAGTGTTCTCGAGTTGCGTCTTGAGGTCGTCCACGATGATCTTTTCCCGTTCCGGGATGCCGAGGTTTCCGGGCAGGAGCGGCGCATCCAGGAACTGCTCGGCAAACTTGTGGTTAGTCCCGAAATTGAGATCGCACATCTGCTTGTAGCTCAGGTCGCATACCGCGCGCACACTGAAGCGGTAGCCGAGTGCATCAAGAAGCCGGATCGGATACGACCCCTTGAAGCCACCCGGTTCCCGGCCTTCCCCGAGGGCGTCCCGCCAGTCGATGCCAATTCGGCTGTGGAAGAGGGTATACCAGGACACTGGAGTGCAGTTCGAGCCTGCGAACGTAACGTCGAATTGCTGGCACTCCTCCTTCGCAAACCTGGAAAGGAAGGGCATTACCCGGGGCTGCACGGTGTCGGAACGCCAGGTCTCCACCATCACGATGTAGATATCGGGTCTGCGTTCAAGGCTGGGCAGAGGAGAGGAGAGGAGGGCGTCGGTCTCACTTCCATCCTGGGTGAGAACGAAGCGCACGGCGAGGGTTTCCAGGCCGGGGTCGGGGCGGAGGATGCCCAGATGAATGGCAAAGGAGGCGTGCTCGGCCTGCCATACTTCCTTGCGCATGCTCAGCATGCTGAGTGCCTGCTGGGCGATGGCGCCCATCCAGAGTCCGGCAAAGAGGAGAAGAGCCCGTGAGGTTTGCAGGCGGAAGTTGCAGCGCTGAGAGACCTTTTGCAGGCCGAAGTAGGCACCGATTGCCAGTATGATCACGGCAAGGACTGCGAGGATGACCTGGAAAGGAGGCTGGGTGATGCCCGCGGCCTCCAGTTCGACTTTTATGTCAAACCTGCCATCCAGCGTCAGATTGTTAACGACATCGATGAGTGTTTGCTCCCAGTAGATTTCGGCCGCGAGGTCGGCGAGTACGAACAGGGGAATGAGGACGATGCCCGCGATGACGAGCCAGCGGGTATAGGGAGGGAAGAAGTGCAGCAGGGCGTGGGAGAGCAGAATGCCTGCCAGGGTGAACCCGCCAAGGGAGAGCAAACGACCGAGGATGAGAAGGGTGGTTTCCCAGACGTTCTTCTCCTGGATGTCGCCCAGGGAAGAGAAGTCCCTGGTGAGAAGAACGAGGAAGACGAGGACCCAGAACGCACCATTGAACTTCCAGGTCCTCTTCCCTGCGCCGGGTGAGTCTGGTCGGCGGGGATGGTCTCTGCGAGAGTGACGACAGGCACAGAGGAAGATGGTGATCAGCAGGGCCGAGAGTCCTCCCAGTCCGATTCCGGTCCAGTAGATCCAAAAGGGGACGGCGGGATGAAGAGAAAACAGGAAAATGACGTTGCATGCTGCCAGCGAGCCCATGGTCAACCGGGCGACCAATGTTTCGTGCCTGTGCTGATGCAGGAGGTGGCGGGCAAGGCGGGCGAGGCCTACGACAACGAGGACGCCGAGGGCCACCACCGCAGTGCCGATAACGATGTTATAGCCGAAATTGCCCGCACCCAGCTTGAAGGCGCGTTGGAATGGAACCTGTAGGAGGCAGGCCCCCGCCAGCCAGGCCATGGAGAGGGCAGGGTTCCAATTTGGAGGTGCGGCGGTAGGTGTGCTCGATTCCTTACCCATGAGCGCTCTATTTCGGCGGGAGATCGGGCCGAAGGCTTGGATTGTCCCACGCCTCCGGGAGGATGCAAGAGGATCTGAGAGACATCCCACTTGCCAAGGGGCGGTCCCGGTGTTTTTTAGCCCCACCTCATGCCGACCTACGACTATCTCTGCGAGAGCTGCGGGCATCGCTTCGAATACTTTCAGAGTATGAACGATGAGAAACTGAAGGATTGCCCGCTGGAGGATTGTGACGAACCGGTAAAGCGGTTGTTGGGGACAGGGGCCGGGATTATTTTCAAGGGTGGAGGATTCTATGAGACGGACTATCGTAGTGATTCTTACAAGAGCGGCGCAAAGAAAGAGTCAGAGGCCAGCAAGCCCAAGGATAAGGGATCGAGTGACTCCTCCAGCTCGAAGCCGGGCTCCGGCTCCGATTCCGGCTCGAAAGCGGGATCGGGCGGGACCGGGGGTTCTGGCAAGTCCGACTGATGAGTGAGGAAATGCAGTGGGACAGGATGCTCTGAATTCTGGACAGTACCGGTGCGGTACGAAATACTTCCAACCGAGCAATGGCCGATAGCGAGAAGGATCAGGAAAGAAACCAGAGGCCCGTCGAGGGCAAGGACTCTGGGACGAAGGCGGAGCCGGGGAAGGCCACGGAGCCGGGGAAGGCCACGGAACCGGGGAAGGCCACGGAGCCGGGGAAGGCCACGGAACCGGGGAAGGCCACGGAGCCGGGAAAGGCCACGGAGCCGGGAAAGGCCACGGAACCGGGAAAGGCCACGGAACCGGGAAAGGCCACGGAATCGGGAAAGGCCACGGAATCGGGAAAGGCCACGGAATCGGGAAAGGCCACGGAATCGGGAAAGGCCACGGAATCGGGAAAGGCCACG
>Ga0163179_10000573_pt1 | contig 26469 bp, 19 predicted proteins | sample AtlANTMetagenome_FD_109643 | JGI IMG/M metagenome (GOLD analysis project Ga0163179, IMG submission 109643) | Marine eukaryotic phytoplankton communities from the Atlantic Ocean - Atlantic ANT 2 Metagenome | ecosystem: Environmental > Aquatic > Marine > Oceanic | place: North Atlantic Ocean...
ACCGCGAGGAGCAGCGCGCACCTGCCCAGGCTCGGGCTCAGGCTCGGGCTCAGGCTCAGGCTCCGGCTCGGGCTCCGGCTCAGACTCCGGCGCGGGTCCGGCCAAATCCAATTGAATCTGCACTGGGGATGCAATTTCTGCAGTGCTGGAACCTTCCTCTTCCGATTTCAGAGACTTCGAGACCGTCTTTGTGAAGGCTTCAATCAAGGCTTGGTTAGCCTTCGCGTCCATTCCTGAGGGCAACACCACGGCTTTGTCGCGCAGTGTTCCACCAAGACCCAGATCTCTCAAAAACGACTGCAACTCCTCTTCCACATCATCAAAACTCTGCAGAGCTGCACCCACTGCTTGACGAGCGAAACGAGCCGGCGTCAATCGCAAGCGAGGATTGCTGCGTAAAAGGCCCGACAAGGCCAACTTTGCTCGGCCTTGATCCATTCCTTCAAAGGAAGGGAGTTCCACATTGGCCCCAGGAGGCCAGTCTCCACCAAGGAGGTAGAAAACAACACCGCCTACCGACCAACAGTCCGTAGCCGCCGGGGCACTCTCTCCACCCACATCGTTCACTCGGGGACTGCAAGGGCGAGCACGAACCCGTAAAACACCTTCTTCATCAAACCCGATGTGTTCGGGAAAAATGCGTAAATGACTCTTCTGATTGTCGTGCACCGGATCAAGCGCTTCAAGAATCAGGTGCCCTAAAAAGAAAGCCACCCTAGCGGAGACTTTTCCACGTAATTGAGCCAGTGAACAAGCCAAAGCACCCGGCAGAACCACCCAATGACCCTCGGCATCCGCGCCGGTCAGAATCACACCCCAAGGACCACCCTGTGGAAGATCTTTCGCCTCCGAAAGCAGCGCCTCATCCCCAAAAAGAATTTCGCAGAGACGTCCATCTGAGTGTCGACCAGCCCATCGTTCCGGCTCTCCTTTTTGAGAAGGAAGGCGCGAAACTGGGTAAAAACCAGCGAAAGGACCTCGTTCCATTGAGGGCAAGTATACGCCCACGTCCAAGACGTCACTAGCAGACCTCTGCTTGATCACGTCATTTTGAGGCGTTAGTTCCGTCGGCCTGACGATACTGTTCTCTATGAGAACAGGAAGGTAGATATGAATCGAGTTCTCACAGCCCTCTCCGAAAACCGTTGCGTGCTCGCTTTGAGCCAAAAAGCGAGCGAGGATTTTCTTTCCTCTGAGTCTTTTAAAGACCGCAATGCCTATCCATGGATTGTTTTTGGCCCAGAAGCCAAAAATAATATTCCAGCACTCAGCCCAGAAAGCTTGGCGCCGTGTACCGAAAAACCTGGTGGTGTGCTGGTGATCATTGATCCGGACTTCAGCAATGATTCCGCCGGATACGGTGCACTCGAGGCAGCATTAGGTGCCGTACCGAACAAACCCAAACTAATAATTGCAGCCCGGATGTTCAATCCTTTTCAGCTGCCAATGGGTCTGCGGTTACTGAAGCTCGAACAATTAAAAACCAAGAGTCGTGATTTTCTCAAAGCATTGCCAGAGAGAAACAACGACGACACCCCAAGCGTTGAAGTAGAGAGTAAAAGCAAAAGTCGCTCTACTGGTGTCCGTGTTCCTCAACCCGTTTTCTTGGGCAGAGAGTCTGAGAAAAAAGCACTTCTTGAGGCCCTAAATGAAGGCGGCCCTATTTTGCTGCGAGGAGCTCTCGGAACAGGCAAACACTGGCTTCTTCGCGAATTCGCCAACCTGTTTGAAGAATGGACACTTTTAGAAGAAGTCCAACTCGGCAGTGGGGTCGAATTCGACAGTTTTGCAGCTCGACTCTGCGAAATCTCCGGAAACAAAAAGCTACTGACCGCACAAGGTAAGCAAGCACTCGCACCCAAAGACCTGATCAAAGGCATTGTGACGGGACTTCAAAAAGAGGGACTGGAGAAGCTAATTCTCCCCGTGTCCGGCATTGAAAGTTTCTTAAGGCGAGACGGTAGCACCCAAAAAGACGATCGTCTCTCGATGTTGCTGAAGGCATTGTGGACCCAAAAAAGCAAACTACCGATCGTCTTTCTTTCCAGCCTTAGCCCCATGCGCGAAGGCGAGAAAAATGAGCTCACGACGATCGAAATGACTGGTCTCAACCGCGACGATATCGTTGCGCTGTTCCAAGCCCACTACATCGAAGATGTTGAAGAGGAGCACATCGACGAAATCCTCCAGCGCACCCTTGGGCACCCTTTTGCGGTACGCCTCTTTGTCGTGGCCTACAAAAATCCAGAAAAAAGGGCCAAGCTCTTCTCAAAGAATTTCCTCAAGCAGGCCGATCTCAACGATTTGGATCGACTGAGAAACCACTTACACCTTGTGGTTGAAGCATTGGATGCGGACCTTAAAAAAGCATTGGCTCTCGTCGCTCATTCTCCACTACCTGCTCCTCCACGCATCTATTCTGACCTCGGTCTCAATCGTGGCAGTCGACTCGCCCTTATGGGACTCGGCCTTTTAGACATCAGTACGGATGAGGACCGTCGAATCTCAGTGCATCCCTTGGTCAGCACGCACCTCAGCAAGCGATCAAGAGCAGATTTTGATGTCTTCGAAAAACTCGCCGAAATCTACTCTGACCGAGCACGATCCTTAGATGGTGATGATCGACTTTCCATGAATCTTTGGGCAAACCTTCTTTTCACGCGAGCACGTAAATACCGAAGCGTGCGAAATACCGGCTACCCGATTGCAGACCAATCCATGGAAGCGGTTCGTGGACTCATGCGATCAAAACGACAAGACTTGGCGCTTCAGCGTGCCAATGAATTGGTAAAACGCAATGCGCTGAATACCGAAGCCCGCTTGATCCAAATTGAAGTCTTCCAACAACAAAAAACAGATCACAACAAGATTCGGGATGCCTACAAGGAAGCCAATGCTCTGTGCGCCACACCCGAGTTGTTTCATCACCAAGCCAGCTGGCAATCCAATCGCAAAGGCGGGGTAGGCCAAGCAGCTAAAACCCTTGCACGTGGCGTGGCGTCCTTTCCGAAAAACGCCCGACTTAAACGCCGCTTGGCAGGGCTGACCCAAGAAATGGGACAATACCAAGCAGCAGAAGCTCAGCTTCGTGAAGCCCTCAAGGCCGAACCCAACATGCCAGACACATCAGTCCAGCTGGCACAGGTGCTTTTTGAAACCCAGTCAACGCCTTGGAAAGAGTCCGAAACCCTCTTGAGAGAAGCGCTCCGCCTCGATCCCAAACACCGCCCAGCGCAAGCCCGACTTGGGGCTCTGCTGAGACGCCGAGGCATGGCAGAAGAAAAAACTCGCGATGCGCTTTGGAAAGAAGCCAGTGAGCTTCTGAATGGTTCCTGCTCCAAGGAATCTCGAGATACGAAAGCCTTTATCGAGCTTGGCGGGCTTATCCTTGACCAGATTCAACTTGGACAAGAGGGAGACCTTGCAAGAGCAGAAAAGCTCTTTCGGCGGGTCAACAAAATGCGGGGAGGAAAAGATCCGATTGCTCTGATTGGAATCGCCCGAATCTGTCTCCGCACCGATCGCATCGAAGAAGGAGCCAAGACCCTCGAAAAGGCGTTGCGAAAACACGCAACCCACGCATCTGTTGCAGCATTAGGCGAACTCTACGCCTTTCAAGGCAAGATTTTCCGAGCCGAAAAAGAATTTCGTCAGGCATGGCAACAAGCCCCTGACAATGCACCCGAAAAGCACCTCTACAAGCTTGAATTGACACGACTTGAAGGGCTGATTGCCTCCGGTGCCGCCGTGGCAATCGAAAAAGAAGCCGAGGGGCAACCCATCGCCGAACCACAACTGATCACTACGGGTGGTGAGGACGGACCACGACGCGATGCTGGTAAGACAGTCGTCCGTCGGAAAAACAAAGACGAGGCGAAAGCTGAAGCAAAACCTAAGGCTACGCCCGAGGCTGCGCCGGAGGCTGAGGCTACGCCGGAGGCTACGCCGGAGGCTGCGCCGGAGGCTGAATCAACCGAGAATGCAGAGGAACTTGCGCCGGAGGCATAAATTCTTCACTCTGGATCCATGCGACTACTCCTCTTTGTTTTCTTCGTGACCGGCTGCAGCGGCAATACCGTTCACGAAGAAGACTGCGATCTCCCAGCCACGGCCTATGCGAAAGACGACAAGCTCTCATTTCAGCATCTACAAGCCGTCGGTTCCCACAACAGCTACCACATCGAAACCACCAACGGCCAAATCGAGGAATGGGAATACACCCATGATGCCATCAGCGTTCAGCTTGCCAGCCAAGGTGTTCGCCAACTCGAGCTCGACCTGCACTATGTCGATGCACTCGATCGCTTTGAAGTGCTCCACGTACCTGTACTCGACACGGGCACAAACTGCGCCGATCTACCAACCTGTCTCCAAGAGATTGCCGACTTTTCTAGACGTAGCCCGGCCCATCATCCACTGATGTTGCTCTTAGAGTTCAAAGTCGCTTTTGATGCAGAGAAAGTAGACGCATGGATTCAGCGGGTGGAGGGTGATTTGCTCGATGTGTTGGGAAGGGATCTGCTTGTTCTTCCTGAAGACGTCCAAGGGGACCACCCGAATCTTCGAGAAGCAATCGAAACAGATGGCTGGCCCACACTCGGTAATCTCCGTGGAAAAACATTGGTCGTTCTCCATGATGGAGGCGCCTTGCGAGACCACTACACAAACAACGATTCACATCAAAATCTATTGTTCCCAGATGCGAGCGGAGATGACTCCCTGGACTTTGCAGCCGTCCACACCCTCAATGATCCCTTCTCCTCATCTAGTCATATCAGCGCCTTGGTCATGAAGAATCACCTCGTTCGCACGCGTGCCGACTCCAACCTCTACGAAGCACGTGCCCAAGACACCTCGCGCTTCTTGGCAGCGCTCGACAGCGGTGCCCAGTTCATCTCCACCGATTTTGCGGTAGCCAGTGAGCAATTCAACTACTGGGTTCACATCCCAGATGGTACGCCTTCTCGCTGCAATCCACTCAACGCGCCTGGATTCTGTCAATCCGAACACATCGAAGATCCCAGCACGATGAATCTCTGCGACTAATCACAAGCCGCTGGCAAAGCCTGATCCGCACCCGGTGGGATCGCTTCCGACTGATCACACTCCGCAGTGTACTCTTGGTGCCAGCGAATCATATCGCGCCATGATGCGGGTGCTTCTTCATCCCCGCAGGCCTCTAAAAGCCCTAAGGTTTCCAAAGCTGCGAGTTGTTCGTCAACACACGCATCACGCTGTGAGGGCTGTGCGCATTGGCACTGCGCCGTCGCCACATCCTCCCAGTAGTCCGAAAGGCTGTAGCAACCCGTCAACAAAAGCGTAAGCAGCAGTCGCATGTGCACTCCTCCAAGAGCCCAACCCCTCTAACCGGTCAATACCTCTCCTGTGTGCTCAAGTAGTTGTCTCTCTAGAGCACGCATGCGATCGCGACAAAGCGCTGCCTCTTCAAATTCCAACTGCTCAGCATGTCGATTCATCTCCGCTCGCAGTCTTCGAATCTCAGCCGGCGCGTCGACCGTCCGCAAACTGCGCTTTGCCCCTTTCTTGGGCGGATTCTTCAGACCCCTATCTTTCTTTTTCTTCTTGTTGGTTCTCGCATCCATGTGGCCGTCGCTCAACAGGTCCGCCAACGGGCTGTGAACTGCACTTGAAATGCTCTGTGGCACAATGCCTTGTTCCGTATTGAAGGCCTCTTGGATCGCTCGGCGTCGCTGGGTCTCATCCATGGCCGAACGCATCGAGGCCGTAATCGAGTCCGCATACAGAATCGCTTTGCCGTCTGCATTTCTTGCCGCACGACCCATGGTCTGGATCAAGGATCGATAAGAGCGCAAAAAACCTTCTTTGTCTGCATCTAAAATCGCCACAAGAGAGACTTCCGGTAAATCCAAGCCTTCCCGCAAGAGGTTGATTCCTACCAACACATCAAAATCACCCAAGCGCAGCTCGCGCAAGATTTCCATTCGCTCCAAGGTGTCAATATCGGAGTGAAGGTAGCGTACCCGAACACCCAACTCCTCGTAGTAGTCGGTCAACTCCTGACTGAAGCGCTTGGTCAATGTCGTCACCAGCACCCGCTGACCCTTTGCGACCGTGGCCCGGATTTCTGCCAGTAAGTCATCGACCTGACCCTTTGCTGGGCGCACCTCCACTTCAGGATCCAGTAATCCAGTCGGCCGAATCACCTGTTCCACCACCACCCCGTGGGCCTTCTCCAACTCATAGTTACCAGGAGTTGCTGAGACATAAATCGCTTGATTGACCCGCTCTTCGAACTCCTCAAAGCGCAGAGGCCGATTGTCGAGTGCCGAAGGCAATCGAAACCCATGCCGGACAAGGGTTGCTTTTCGATTGTGATCGCCTCGGTACATTCCACCCACCTGAGGAATGGTTTGGTGGGATTCATCCACCACCAAGAGCCAATCGGATGGAAAATAGGAGAGCAGATTGGGCGGCGGTACCCCCTCATCCAGTCCCGTGAAGTGTCGAGAATAGTTCTCCACACCCGAGCAGTAGCCGAGCTCTTCGATGATTTCGAGATCATAGAGCGTTCGCTGTTCTAAACGCTGTGCCTCCAGAAGCCTCTGTTCCCCGTGAAACGCTGCCAAGCGATTGTGCAGTTCGAGACGAATAGTCTGAAGTGCACTCTCCACCCGATCGCGCGGCGTCACGTAGTGCGAAGCAGGGTAGATACAGACCTTGTCCAAATCTTCAAGAGCTACACCACGGAGTGGATCAAAGCGCTGAATCCGCTCGATTTCATCTCCCCAGAGCTCGATGCGAATCGCACGGTCTTCTTCGTGGGAGGGAAAGACCTCGATAACGTCACCGCGAGAGCGAAAACAGCCGCGGGTAAAGGAGAGTTCGTTGCGCTGGTACTGCATCTCCACCAGACGGGCGAGAATGGTATGCCGAGCGATGACCTGACCTGGCTCCATTTGGAAGGTCATTCCAAAATAGGCCTCCGGTGAGCCCAGACCGTAAATACACGAGACACTCGCCACAATCAGCACGTCTTTTCGCTCTAGCAAAGACCGGGTCGCACTGTGGCGCAGCTTGTCGATCTGGTCATTAATTGCGCTATCTTTTTCGATAAACGTATCGGTCGAAGGCACATAGGCCTCCGGCTGGTAGTAGTCGAAATAGGACACAAAATACTCGACCGCATTCTCTGGAAACAAGGCGCGGAACTCGCCAAAGAGCTGTGCCGCAAGGGTTTTATTGTGCGCCAACACAAGCGTGGGTCGATTGGCCTTCTCGATGACATTGGCCATCGTCAGCGTCTTTCCCGAGCCCGTGATGCCCATCAAAACTTGGTGCTGCACACCACTCTCTAGGCCTGAATACAACTCGGAGATCGCCTGAGGCTGGTCACCGCTGGGAGAGAAGGGCGCATGGAGCTTGAAAGAGGCCATGCTCTTCACATAGCGCAAAGCCATGCACTCGCATCCCCTAAAAAACAGGTCTGCCTTGAGATGAAAGCACCGCTTGAGGCTTGCGAATACACGCAATGCAAGCGATGCTGGCGCTTATGGAGGAGAAATGTTGTTTCTTTCACTGATTTTTGCCTGTGGCGGTGGCCCTAGCCCAAGCACAGACGGCAAGCCAGGTGACACATCTGGAGTCATCGATACCGGAACTCCGTGGCCCGATGATGGCTGCGATGGAACCGATGAGGACAAAGATGGCTACTGTCTCGAAGACGGTGACTGCGACGACAACAACGAATGGGTGAATCCCAATCGCGATGAAGACACAACCGATGGGATCGACAACGACTGTGACGGTCGTATTGACGAGTCATTTCAAGGCATCACCGTCATCCAGCTCGGGGACTTCAGCTCCATCCCCCACCGCATCATCGGCATCGATCCGCTCGGCAAAGAAAGCTTCAGTATCGACTTGGACGACATGGAAATCGTTCCCTATTTCATCACACGAGGCGTCAATGGGGGCTGGGTTCTTGCCGACCTGGGCAATGGCTTGCTCTTGAATGTCGATGAAACAGGCCATGTCACCGTTTTATCGGACTTCTCGGAATCCGAATACGGCATCTACGGCATCACCACCCATCCTGATGGCTACTACCTCGTGAGTGTCATCGGAGGTCTTGTTGCTGTGGAGCCTGAGTCCGGTGCTCAAACCCCACTGGCCACTTGGGTGCCTGACGAGGTCGGCTTCTTTGCATTTGATCTGACCGTCGATCCATCGACCGGTAATGTTGGCGTATCCGGATACTACGGCGCTTTTGGAATACTGAGCGCAGGGGGTGAATGGACGACCTATCGCCTCACAGACATGGAAGCCGACATTGAGTACATCATGTACTCCACCGACTACAAAGACCAAGATGGCTTCTACGGGGGCGGGTTTACCGTCGACGGTTTCGGAATTTATCGCTTCGATCTCGAACAGAAAGACTGGGTGAAAAAAGCGAACTGGGACCAAGAATGGAGCCCTCACTTCCTTGCCGTTGACTCGGAGTCTGGTGACTTCTTCATCACCACAGAAGGAGGTCAATACCCCTATGTGTGGAAAATCGATGGAGAGACAGAGGCCGCTGCAAGCTTCTATCCGGACGCGGGGACACTACAGCCTGGCATCTCATTTTGGGATCTCTACGCCAACTATTAGGCCACGGATCGCCACGGTGCCTTGAGTTGCTCATCGATCTTGCGGAATGCTCGCTTGTAGTCCGCAAAGCTTCCACCGGCCTTATGAGCCTCGTAGACCGCCTCGCCCCAAATCGGACCCCCTTGGGCCAACTCATACTCCACCCATGCCCAGCGGGCAGATGTAGGACGAACAGTGGCCTTTCCTTGAAGTCCTCGCCGAATCATTTGGAGGCGCTTCTCAACGGTTTTGATGCCGGCGAAATCCGCCACATCTAATGGGGTATTGCGCTTGGGCACAAAGGGAGCAATTCCCAAGGCCACCGGATGAATCTCCGCTAGTCTGCGCGTGAAGGCGATCAACTCATCCAGATCTTCTTTGGTCTCACCCGGAACACCCACCATCATGTAGATCTTGAGCACCTCATAGCGATACTTGGCCGCCAACTCCGCACATCCCACCAAGTGCTTTTCAGTGGTGCCTTTGGCGATTTCTCTTCGCAAGCGCTGCGAGGGTGCATCCGAGGCCACAGTCAAGGTACGGTAGCCCCCCTCTCGCAACAACTCGGCAATCCGCGGCTTTCGGAACACCCGATCGGCCCGGAGCGAAGAGATGCCTACTCCAAGGCCCGAACCAACTATTTTCTCCAACAATTCAATCAACTGCGGATGATCTGAAATTGCTGCACCGACTAAGCCCACACGCTGGGCGGGTTCAGGAATCAAATCCAACAGCCGCTCCGGGGTCACCAAGCGCATTCCGCCGTTGGTCGATCGACGCATCACACAAAATGAGCACTGTCGATGACATCCCCTCTCCCCCTCGATGAGGAACATGTTGGAGAGTTCGGCCTCTGGAGCCAAAATGTGGGAGCGGGCCGGCAAAAGAGCATCCGACGCTTTAGCCACCGCTGGAAGGGTCGTTCCTGCTCGCTCCGGTACAAAGCCACCGGCGAGACCTTCCACCGTATCCAGCCAACGCTCCCGCTCGTCCTGCAAACCACTTTCCATGGCTTCTGCAACCACCTCTTCAGCCTCTCCCAAGAGAATAGCGTCCACAAAAGGGGCAGCAGGTAGTGGATTGGAAAAGGTAATCGGCCCACCAAGCACAATCCGAGGATGACTCTCATCCCTATCGACACGAAGAGGTGGTATTCCGGATAGTTCAAGCGTCTCAATCAAGCCCTTGAGTTCCAATTCATAGGCCAAGGAAATCCCAATCAAGGGGAAGTCACCTACGGGACTTTGGGTCTCATAGGTAAGCAAAGGCATTCGACTCTTCTTCCAAGCCTCCACATCATCTGGTAAAAAAGCGCGTTCCACCGCAAACCCGGCTTCACGGAGCACACTATGAATCCACTGAAAGCCCAAAGAACTCATTCCTGCCCGATACGGGGAGGGATACAGCATCACCACACGGGCAGCCCCTCCCTCAAAAGGAGGACCTGTCTCGCTGGCCAGTCGCGACTGTATAGTTTTGATGAGTTCCCAGGACATCTCTGCGATCTAGCCACATATGAGACATTTCGCGAATGAGAAGCCCAATTCGCTCTTCGGGATTAGGATAAACACATGCGCTGGCTCTTCACACTTCTGCTCTTTCTGTTCACGGCAAATCCGGCAACGGCCGATAGCCAAGAACTTCGCTACACACTCTCCTATCAAGGAGAGTCAATCGGCTACAGGAGCCTCAAAATACGGTTTATCCCGAGCACCTACGGAGAGCGTCGATTGCTGGAATCTTGGACGGAATTCCAACTTCCGATTGGTCGAAAAAACTTCATCTACAAGCAGCGTCTCAGCGGACTCGCAAAAAGTAAAAATACCGGGTTTACCGCTGCCATGAGTGAAGATGGACATTTGCGCGAAGTACAAGTTGTCCATCAGCCCGAGCGCGCTGTCGTTACCCATGTGGAATACGGTCGCCGATGGGCCATTCCTGTGACCCACGAAAAATACGACGCTACATCTTTGACTCTGATTGATCCGGGCGCGAAAGGCTTTCTTGAGAATCTTCTGCAGCTCCGTGTATTAAGTGCAGAAACCGGTCGGGTCATTGCTGGGAAATTGGGCCCCAAGAAGAACAGAATACTTGTGATTGGCGGCTCCAAACAACAAATCGAACACTATGTCTGGAGTACTGAAAACGGAGACATTGAGTTGGCCTATTCCGCCGACGGCTATCTCTTACAGTACTCCTTTCCCTTTGGAACACAGAAAATTCTCGCCACTTTAGACCAACTCCCCGCACCGCGCTCTTTCGAGGAAGACATTCCCGATCCAATTATCGGCGTGGGCATGGATGAAGAGAAGCTTTAGGTCCGGCTCCAATCACCGGACTTACCACCTGTTTTCTCAAGAAGAACAACCGGTCCGATAGCCATCGCTTTGTCCATCGCCTTCAGCATGTCATAGACGCACAACAAAGCCCCACTGACCGCTGTCAGCGCCTCCATTTCTACCCCGGTTTGTCCCATACAACGCACCCGCGCCCAAGCGCGTATCCGATTCCCGGTTTCCAAAGAAAGCAATACTTTCGTCCCGGTAATCTGAAGTGGATGACAAAGCGGGATCAAATCCGATGTTTTCTTAGCTGCCTGAATCCCAGCGATCTGAGCGATACGTAAGACATCACCTTTGGGGACTTCTCCATTCTTGACCGCCTGATAGGCTTCTTCTGACAGTTGTATAAAGCCCTCTGCAATGGCCTGACGGGTTGTGGACTCTTTGTGCCCCACTTCCACCATCCGGGCATTTCCATCCCCATCCAAATGGGTCAGCTTACTCATCACAACTCCTTAGCCTGCATCACGTAGCAGCGGCATGGTCAGACAACGTGGACCACCGCGACCGCGTGACAATTCGCTACCGGTGATTTGAATCAAATAACGTTCTCTCGAATCCGCGAGGTCTTCGTACTTACCCCCAAACCGTGACTGAAAAAGGGTCAAAAAGTCAGCGGCGGATATCGCCTCAAATCCAGCACCCGCCATCGCCTTGGCCGTATGGACATTCCGGGCATACCCCAAGACAATCCCGGGGCCTAAAGCCACAAAATTACTTCCATCGGTCCACTGCTCTCGCTCCTCATGAAGGGGGTGGCCATCTCCACACAAGACAACGCGCATGGGATGGCCTTCCTGCGCAAGCGCATCCATCAGATCACCCTCCATCGCGTCCACGACCATCTCGCCTTGGAAACTACGCACCCGAAACACATTGGCCTCTTCTCGACCACCTCTTTTGAGAAGAGGTCCATACACCACCGCGGTATCCCAATCCGCAAGCGTAAACACGGTATCGAGATGCATGGAGCTGCGCTGCTTTGGCATTTCCACAACGAGAACACGGGTAAACCCTCGCTCTAAAAGCTCCTTGCTCAGACTCAAAATCATAGACCAAGAAGTTCTCTCGGACGCTCCAATCAATACCAGCGAATCGCTGACAATCAGCACATCGCCACCCTCCACGGTCAACGGAAAGCTGCCACCCATCTGACGTACATATCGGGAGTTTCTTGAAACCTCCGCGTCTTCAAACCATGGGTGATGTTCTGCAATGGCCCACATCAAAATAGATTCCCTGCGGCGAGCCTGCTTGCGCGCATTGCCTACAATCAAGAGATTCCCGGCTACCGCGGCAAGATCACGGGTGAAGATAAGATTGGGCAGCGGATGAACAGCCCGGCCTGGATGTAGACGACCCCGGCCACTGCCCACAAGCAGAGTCATCGCCAGTTCAGCAGGCTCCATCGTCCCCAAGCGGGTCAACGCACTACCCGGTAGTTCTTCAAGACGACCAACCTCGTCCAAAATGAACTCTCGCGCCGAATCCTTCTCTAAGGTTTCCACCAAAAGTTCATCCCAAAATCCGACCTCCGCGCTCGAGGAGAGAACACGACACATCTGATCGTGCTCCGTCTGAGCATCGGGTACATGCACAAGATCATCGAACAAAAGGTAGTGGGGGCTGCCTGGATCGATGTGCCGAGGCAGCATCTGCGCCAGAGCTGCGCCGGGTCTATGCACCACAACACGCTTGAGACGTGCGACTTCACTATTGACCTTCAACATGCTGGATTTCACTCCCACCCCCAAGCGGGGTTAGATTCTCGCCATGTATTCCCACATTGTCTGGCTAAGTGACCTATCCGAGCAAGCAAATGCATGCTTGGAACCATTGCGATGTCTGGCCCTAATCGGCCCAGCTCGCGTCACGGTACTGTATGCCACAGGGAAAGAAGACACAGAGAGCGAGCCCCTTCGCAGCCGACTCAACGCTCTTGTGGACGCGCTCCAAAAAGACGGTGAACTTCAAGCCGCCGCATTGTTGACCCAAGAGCTTCCACTGTCTGCCGCATCCGCTCACGGCGCAACTGCAGATCTCGTGGTCATTGGACGCACCGGAGCGTCTGGTAGTGAACGCATCATCGGCTCAACCGCTGAGCGCGTGCTGAGAAACACACCGTGCTCCGTCTTGGTTGTGGGTGGAAAAGATGTCGCCGACATCCAACAAGTCCTCTGCCCAATTGAAGTTACCAAACCTGCAACAGTCCCCATTGTGCACGCAGCACGCGTGGCGATGGCCTACGACGCTACCTGCACTTTTTTAGCGCTCATGCCCTTTGGGACAGAAGAACCTGCCCAAGAATACCTCACGAAGCTTCAAGAAGTCGTACACAACGCAATAGAGCCATCGATCCGGACAGTCCTGAAAGATCGATATGAGGTCGGCTACGCCAATGAACCTGCCGAGGCGATTTGTGAGGTTGCCAAAGACATGGATCTCGTGGTGATGGGCTCACAAAATCGCTCGGGACTGGCGAGAATCTTCTTAGGTAGCGTGTCCGAGCGGGTGGCGTATCGTTCTCCTGTCCCCGTGCTTGTGGCACGCCCACTCACGTAATGAGAAAACTTGCACTCCTCTTTTTTCTAACGCTCTTGGTGCTCGTCTCCACCTTCATCTACCTCGACCACCAAGCACTAAAAAAGCTCTCGAGTATGGGGGTGAGCTATGAGCGACTCGACAGGGGTCTCTTTCGTCGAGACTTTTACGGCGTTCGTTATCGGGGCGTATACGCCAAACATGTTCGGGCGTACCTACTTTCCCCGAGAAACGTCGAAGTCCAGGGCGTAACGGTATCGATCAACCCTAATGCAGGGAAAAATAAGCTCGGCGCAGAAGCACCACTGACTTTACCAACAAAACTTTCAGCCAAACTAAAAGACGTCGCGATCTACTGGAAGAAAAAAGAAGTCGCCTCCGGCCTATACGGCCAAATGAAGAAAGGACGACTTGTCCTCGACGCGCCTGGCGTACACATCACAAGCGGCCCAGACGCCTTGCGCGTAGATTGGGATGGCGAAATGCCCAGTGAAACGTTGTCGGGCTTGACGAGTGTGGAGATTGAAAGGGGAGGCCGACTCTCGATTGAAGCCAACGCCCCGCTTTTTTTCGTTCGACACAAAGACGTACACAGCGGACCCGTTCGCCTCGAAGATGGAACCCTTTCCCTAGAAGGCGATCGTCTTGGAAAAAAACTATCCGGCCAACTCGTCGTCGACGGACTTGAATTCGACGTGGTCGTCCATCGAAGCAATCGAGAATTCGATGTAGATCTGCGTTTAGACCCCACACCGATCGACAAGGCCCTTACGCCTTTCCACAGCGTCATACCTGAAGCCAAAAAAGGTAGTTTGGAAGGCAAAATCGACGGCGATATCCAAATTCAATGGCCCGCAAAGAGCTGGGATGGCACGGTGAACATCGAGAACTTCCGCTCGACCGGAGCCGTTCCACAGATCCAGAACCTCCGAAGAGGTCCCATTGAATACTACGGACTCGATAAAGAAGGCTATCGGAGCGTTCTGGTTACGGGTGAAGGCCAGACCAACTGGACCCCGCTCGAGGAAATCTCACCCTCTATGCGACACGCGGTAATCGCCGCGGAAGACATCCGTTTTCAGAAACACGCAGGCTACGACTTAGAGTCGATCCGTGATGCCTACAGAGCGAATAAAAAAGCCGGAACCATTGTTCGTGGAGGAAGCACATTAAGCCAGCAGGTGGCCAAAAACCTCTTCTTAGATGGCGAGAGAACCATGGTCCGAAAAATTCGAGAGGTCCTTTTGGCCAACGAACTCGATCAATCTCTTGGCAAGGGACGGATTCTTGAAATCTATCTCAACGTGGTGGAGTGGGGCCCGGGCATCTACGGTATCAAAGCAGCAAGCGAGCGATTTTTTATGCGTCGCCCCAGCCAACTACAGCCCCATGAGTCTGCCTTTCTCGCAGCGATTTTGCCCAACCCACGAAGATTTTATAGAGATCAATACCTCAAGAATAAGGCCCGTCAGACCCGCATCGATTGGATCCTAAAAAACATGGGTACAGCGGGGCGACTCCAACCACATGAAGTAGAAAGATGGTCGACAGCACCACTCCGATTCGTGCCACCGCCACCCACACCATAGTGAAAAACCAAAGAGATTAGGCTCAGGGAGTGACTTGAACCACGAGATGCTGTCCAGGTCGCAATACAAGCTTCTCCTTAAGCTGAACCTCTGCCACATCCCCCTCCCAAAGCGTTCCGTCCGCTCTTGTGAGCACCACCTCCAGATCGCCCATGACACTCACGGCTTCACTCAGTTCATTAGCAAGAACCAAATAGGAAGACTCAGAAGCATCTAGCAACAAGGTATCAGACTCACTCCCAAGCTCCGTGGCCAGGTGATGAGCCTCGAAAGGCTCACCTTGGGAAAATGCTGTGTAGTTGTCTTCATCGACAACAAAGCGTGTCAATCGGCCCGTTTCCACAGGGACAGAAAAGCTTCCACGCAACATGGAACCATCCGAGGCCAATCGATACTGCAGCTCTGTTTGAAGTGTCAGAAGCAAATCTTCTGATGATTGTGGCTCCATCTCGCTCAGCGCCAAGCTCGGCATCTCTGCGTCAATCGTCACACTGAAGAACTCATCTTTACCCGCAGTGGCACCTTCAAGAAAAGGAAGAATGTAGTTCTCTTCTGGTGGATTAGACCCAATGGTTGAATCCACACGAAGGGCATAGTCATTCATCTCACCCAACGTAAGCTTGGCAAGCCCATCGGGTCCCGTCGTCGCTTCAGCGGCATACCACCAGTAGCCTTCATATTCTGGGTACACCAAGATGGGTCCATACATCGTGATGTCTGCACCATCCACAGGGATCCCCTGGTTGTCCAGAACCTCTACCGTGAGCTCAAATGTGTTCCCGTAATCCACGGTTCGCTCCGTGGAACTATAGCCATCGCCACGGCTCGCCGTAATGGCATACACCGCATTGGATTCTTTGGTTTCACCCTCTTGGTTCTGGTAGTAGTACCAGTGGCCCACATAGGTGTTGACCGGCTCCCACTGCATCCAGCCATCGTCCCAAAACTCATTCCATGTGTGATCATTGGCCCGAGCACCCACATTCTGAGATGGAATCAAGGCCGCACGAGCGGCAGCAGTGGCCATATCCGCCCATTCACCACAATTGCCGCACCCCACCGCATAGATACGATTCGGCTGAATGGGGCGCTCATCACCCGCCCCAAAGCTCATGGCTGACTTCTGCCAGTTGATCAACGCACCTATCGCGCCATTGTCTGCCCGATCATAGGGTTTGGACTTCCACATCACATCGATAGATTCATCGGTCACATAGTCACGAACCACCGGACATTCCCGATCCTCCGGGCACTCTTCAAGCGCACCGTCCCACAAAAACTCACGCCAAAACTGCCCCTCTTCCGGCGTAGAGGAACACTCGGAACCGCTGCAGCTTGCCCAGCCATCCACATAGTACGGGTATTCATCCTCCATACGCGGATGGACCAAATACCAGTAGTAGATCTCCCGATCGATGGTCTTCTCCACGATATTTCCATCGAGATCTTCGATCCGATAGCGAGTCGTCGTCCAATAATCAGCGTCAATTCCCGGATCGCCCTCTTCCACGATTTCGACGTACTTCAGTGCCTCGTCCCGTTCGTAGATCATCTGCGCATTCTCAACGAGGATTTGCGGATAGAAATCCGATAACGACAACACCTCAGGACTCATATGCGCGATAGAGAAGGCCACTTCATCAAGAAGCCAAGGTTCATCTAAGTCCACAAGGAGTGCGGCCAGCTCATCCTGATGCTTCTTCTTGAGTCGCAAGAGGTTGAGCGCTAAATCATCCGCCACCCAAGTCGGCGCTAATCCTACAGCCTGCTGCGCCAATTCCGTAAGTTCTCTCCCGCTCATCTCTGCACTCATCACTGGTGCTGGAACCGGTTCTGGAACACTATCTACCGGATCATCCTCAACGGTTTGAGGACAGGCCACCAACAATACAGAAAGGCTGGCCAAGCCGAGAAAGCCTGGAAAACGAAGCATGATATCTCCCGCGCATAGACTCTAAGAAGCAAAAGCCTACCATGGCTTTAGAGACTAAAGCGCGGGCAATTCAGGACAGCCAAATGGACCCTAAAAATACCACTGGACTCCGAATGTAGACTGGATGGCACCCGGTAGCGTATCGCCCTCTTGGGTATCCAGATAGCCAATCACCCTGCTCTCAAGATCGATCGCTGCATTCTGGCCCAAAGCGATCTCCAGCCCGATACCCGCATGCGGACCAAAAGACTGATTGTAGATCTTCGTCTGATAGTTGTCGAAGCCATCTGTCCAGAGATCATCGTATTCCCGCTCAGCAAAGGTCACGCCGACAGTTGCATAAGGACTAATACGTGTCCAAGGCGCTAGAAACACCTGTACGGAAGGCTGAAACATTCGAGTAATGCGCTCCGTATCCGCCTCAAAAGTGTCGTCATGGTAGCTGTATCCGAACTCAAAGCCCAAGCCTTCTACAGGGCGATAGCGAACGTTAATCCCAAGACCGAAGTCCTTGTATTCACCACCCAACGAATAGCCTGAACGATAGCCTCCCGAGGTGAGTCCCATACTAAAGGCCCCATTGCGGTCGATCTGTCGAGCCGGCATAGGTACGGACTCGGTGTAGTAGCCACGCCGAACACGGCCATGATGGTAAGGCCGAGGCCCGTATACAAAGCGTCCATGGTACCAACGCAGAGGGCGTCGGTGGTGGTAATGCCAGCCATGATGCCAACGATAGTGTGCTCCGTGAGCACCACCGTGCCGATTACCGGCATGATGCCCGCTACCACGATGGTGTGCTCCGTTCTTCGAATCCCGATGCGCTTCACCTCTTTTACCGGATTTCGTCGACCGATTTGATTCACGGTTTTCATGACGAGCAGCTTTTCGTGCCGCTTCTTTCTTTCTTTGTTTTTCTGCTTCGCGACGCTGGCGCTCCTTCTCTACCCGCTGATTTCGTTGATCCTCGAGTTGATTGCGTCGGTTGTTGTCAATGGGTCGATCCACGGTTGGGGAAGGGCGACGTTCATTGCTCTTGGAATTCGGTGGCGAGGCAGGTTTGCTAGAGCCGGTTTCTGTGAGCTTCTGCTTTTGAAGAACACGCGGTGTGCTCGTGTTCTTAGGTAGGCTCTGTCGAGGACGAGGAGTCCGCTTTTCAGCTTTGTCCTTTGGTTTATTGCCGGACTTACTCTTGTTCTTGTTCTTATTGCCGGACTTACTCTTGTTCTTGTTCTTATTGCCGGACTTACTCTTGTTCTTGTTCTTATTGCCGGACTTTCCAGAGCCCCCCTTCTTGGCCTTGTTGCCTCCCTTCTTGCCGTCTTTTTGAAGAGTAGGGGCTACCGGTGATGCGCTTTCATCCAATGCTTCATCAAATGTGCTGCTCAGCGATGTCTCTACCGAGTGCTCCATCACATCCAGAGCAAAGGCCGAAGAACCACTAAATGCCAATAAAACAAATATTTTTGAAGTCATCTCATTCCCCATATCCAAAAAGAAGAGAGGTACCGCTTTCTCTTTAAGCGGTACCTCTGATCTTTGGTGTTCAGCAATCTAGAAATACCATTGAGCACCAAAGGTTGTCTGAATCGCACCCGGTAGCGTGTCGCCTTCCTGGGTATCCAGGTAGCCAATCGCACGGGTCTCGAAATCAATCGCTGCATTCTGGCCCAAGGCGATTTCAAGTCCTATTCCAGCATGGGGACCGAACGATTGGTCGTGCACCTTGCTGTTGAACTCCTCGAAACCATCCGTCCAGTTGTCGTTGTACTGACGCTCGGTGAAGGTCACACCCACTGAAGCATAGGGGCTCACCCGGCTCCATGGAGCAGCGAAGACCTGCACAGAAGGCTGAAGCATGGCCGTCATACGCTCCGTGTCGCCCTCGAAGGTGTCATCGTGGTAGCTGTAGGCCAGCTCGAATCCCAAGCCTTCTACGGGGCGGTAGCGTGCATTGACACCCAGACCAAAGTCACTGAACTCACCGCCGAGAGAATAGCCCGACATGTAGCTGCCCGAGGTCAAGCCCACACTGAAGGCATCTCTGCGGTCGATCTTACGCTTTGGCATAGGTACTGCATCACTGCTCTTGTACGCTTTGTTGCGGACATGGTGGTGGCGATGGGGTGGTGGTCCGTAGACAAACACGCCATGGTACCAGCGCACAGGTCGTCCAGCACGGTAAGACCACCGGCGATGCGGACGCACATGTGAAGCACTATGGGCCGCACGAGCACGACGAGCTTGAGCCGCTTTCCGAGCTTGATAGGTCTTATAGGCCTGTGCCTTCTTATGCGCCCGATAAGCCTCTGCTCTTTTATGAGTCTGGTAGGTCTTATAGTGATGCGCTTTCTTCTGTGCTGTCTGATGTCGAGCTGCTCGATGAGCAGCAGCCTTACGGCTTTCAACGCGCTCCACTTTCTTCGCCTGATCCGAGCGACGCTGTTGCGTTTGCTTGGCGCGCTTTTTCTGGCCATCTTGGGCTCGTTGTCGTTGAGCATTTCGCTTACGCGTTGCTTTCTTTGCCTGTTTACGAGCAGAGGCATCGTCATCAATCTGGATTTCGATGACATCGGTACTTGGAATAGGCTCAGCACTCTCCACAGCGAATGCTGAAAAAGAGAAAAGCGCCGAAAGGGTAATAATGGATAGCTTTTGGGGAGTCATAGCGTCCTCCTTTTTGTGGTTGAGGATGCCGTGTGGACGTCGAGCCCAAAGCTTTATTCAGAGAAAGATCAAAAAAGATCAGATCCGGCGATTGAAGGCAGCCAACACTTTGGCTAGTGTGTCAGCCTGCACCGCATACAAAGCAGCACTTCCTTCTTTCTTCAAGAAAACCAACGCCCGTGCCTGAGTGATTCTTCCACCCAAATAGAGCACATCTTGGCCGCCATCTTGGTAGCGAACCGTGAGCGTATAGCGCGGCTTATCCAGACCAGTTGCAACATCCTCATTGGGAAAGATTCCCTCAGCCCGCAAACGACTCAGGGCATTGAGGCCAAATGCTGCTGTCTGCATATTCAGTGCAGTATTTTTAGGCTCCGTCACTTCGAACAGACCATTCTCAGTGCGACTCAAAACCATAGTGCTGCCATCGATCACATCGAGACGAACATCCACAAGTTGCGAAGGCGAAGTCTGCATCACCTGAAGCGTCTGAAGAAGCTTCTTGGGAGCCAGAGCGTGATCTCTCTTGATGGAGGAAACGCTATAAGCCGTCGAGGCTCCCACTCGCTTCACATACGCCGCTTTCTCTGAACCACGCGCTCCAAACAAGAGTTCGACACTCTCTCCCGCCTGGGTCTCCATGCGGACGCGTGCTGCAGGATTCTGAAAGCCCCCGTCAAAGTTCTCGGACAACAATTTTCCAGCCCGCATCTGAGAGAGCGCTGAAGCTACAGCATGGACCGTTTTTTGATCCAACTCAAAAGACGGATCCTCTGCCAATATCCATCGGCCTTCCAATCTCAGAAACTGCAGACTCGATTCCGCTCGCTCTAAATGAAGCTCAATGAGATCATCAGCATCCAACTGTACAACCATCTTATTGCGCCAATCCGCCCCCGTCTTTTGGTAGCGAGCACGACCACCCACCTTGGCACGATATACGCCACCACCTTCCTCCAGCTGAACAAAAGAGGCTCCACCGCCCACATCCCAGCCGAGATAAAAGCCGCCCAAGCGCGTGTCATTTGGACCATAAAACGACACGATTACGCGGTCGCTGTTCGAAAGCCCGTAGTCATCCACTTCCTTGGAATCCACCAGGACATCCATCTCGATGCCCGAACGAAACACCTTGAGCATGGACTTGATCACTAGCGTGTCAGCTTCTCCTGCAATCGGCTGTTCAATCGACCATCCCTCTTCACCGCTCAGAAGAGCCACCTTCTCATTGGGGCCCACCTGCATCTCAATACGCTCCACGCTTGACGCCTTAATCGCAGGAATACGAGGCAATTCAACCGGGCTCGATTCCATCACAGGCCCCAGAAAAAAGAGCCCTAGAAGGGAAAGAAAAATTCCGAGGAGGGCTTGAGTCTTCCGCGTCAGCATTAAGAGCGCCTCCGTCGAAGAAACATTCGGAAGCCACCAAAGATGAGGAGCAAGAACGTAGGACCAAGAAGATTCATCAGCTTGATGCGTTGAATACGACTCTTCTCGAGCAACTCCATTTGAGGAAGCTGAATCATCTTGGAGCGGATCTCGTACAACGACGCATCTGCAACAAGCCAGTCCACCAAGTTCAAGAGAACAATCGGGTTGTGCAGCACCATGTTGCCAGTTCCCGCAACAACCAACCGAGTAGGTGCTGACTCTGAAATCACGATCTCCTCGGGCGCACCTTCACCAGGATCAGGCGCTTCCTGACCAGCGAATGCCGATGGAAAAACACCTTGTGCAGAAACGATGACCGGAGCAGATCCCTGAATCTCCGCTGCAGTGGGTTGTTTTAGCGAATAAAAATCAATCTCTTTCACGACCTGGCTCTGTACCGACTTGTCAGATGTCATCGCCACCGGTGTGTAAACCACCTCCGGATTACTTTCGTCAACCACCGTCAAGGAAGACGTAAAAGGCATGGTCACAAACGGGATGCCTTGCACAATTGGAGAACTTGTAGAGAGCTTGTTCTGCTGAATCACTGGCAGCGCAGGATTGTCAGCATCTTTCAACATCACCATTCCATTCTGTCCACGAACAGGAGTCTTCCAAGTGGCATTGGATTCCCTGTCCAGGACAAGATCTTGGTTGTGGCGAATGCCATAGGTTCCGAGATTCTTCTCTAGACCATGAAAGATGCGACGAACCTCCATTTTATTGGAGGCCACTCCATAGTTTGACAACAGCATGGCGACCGGTCGCCCCGACATCATGAACTGATCCAATCGAAAAGACGCGAGTTCCGAAAAGCGAGAGGAGGGTCCCATGACCAAAATCGCATCCAAGCTTTCCAACTGCTCGATAGGCCCATCAAGATCCACCGGAACCAATGTCCTATTGTCGGCCTGCAGACCAGTGCGAAAAACTTGATAGGACTTCTGAGAAATTGACGCGAGGTCTTGTTCTCCATGTCCTGTGCTGTAGCCAATTCGCTTGGGCTCCGGCTCCAATAGGCGCCGCATACTACGAGCGATTTCGTATTCTAAGCCACCTAAGCGGTCGATAACTGGCAGCTTGACCTGCTCATTCCCGTAGAGGAAAACAGCGCCCATATAGACTTGCCGCAACTCTTTGCGAGTTTGATTTCCAAAACCCATTTGGCGCGGCATCAAACCCAACCGCATGGCCTCATCCTGTCGCGTGCGCTTCTTTTCCTTACCGTCGACGACCTCCACAATTTCTTCAGTGGGATCGATCAACTCGATGCGCATACGCCCCTTAGACCAAGCCTGGAATTCCTCAAGCTTTTCCACAAAAACCTGTTCGTGGTTGTTGTAGGGGGCAGGAAGGTTGCCGGTGAAAAAGACTTTGACCACCAATGGGCGCTCAAGGCGCTTCATCAAACGCTTGGAGGTAGTGGAAAGGCTGTAGATGCGATCTTCCGTCAAATCCAGGCGCTGAGAATACCGACCACCCAACAAGCCGAGAAGCAGAACAATACCGAACACAAGGCCGAGCTGTACAAAAACGTTGAATCGTAGTGTAGAGCGTTTCATGCCCGCAGCCTCCGCTCTTCAAGGGCAAAAACAGCCAGATGAAGAGAGAAAAGAATGACGCAGACGTAGAAAACAAGATTTCGGGTATCCAACACACCTCGAGCAAGGCTCGAAAAGTGGTAATCAAAGGACAACTGCTGAACAATATGCACCCAGTCCGCGGGCACTTGCTCGAGAAAGAAACCAGTGGCATAGGGCACCAAACAGAGCGCCATGGACACTAAGAAGGCCAAAATCTGACTGCGGGTGAATCCGGAAACCGCAATACCGATCGCGCAGTAGGCCGCCGCTAAAAAAGAAATCCCCACATAGCCGCCTACCACAGGTCCCCAATCCAAATCACCAACCTGAGCGAGACTAATGGGGTAGCTCAAAGTCAGTCCGATAGACACCAAAACCACTGTGAGTGCAGCAAAGAACTTACCCAACACAATCTGTGCCTCACTCACTGGCAAGGTCTGTAGAAGTTCCATACTGCCCGAGCGTCGCTCTTCCGCCAACATTCGCATGGTCAACGCGGGCACGAGAAAAACCAAAAACAATGACATCCATCGAAAAACCGAGCCCATGTGAACCAAACCGGTGTCGAAGATGTCTTCCAAATAGAGTGAGAAGAGCCCTACAAGGAGCAAGAAGAGTGGTATCGCAATGTAGGCGAGAGCTGAATTAAAGAATCCAGCAAGCTCTCGTCGATAAATGGCCCAAGTCGTTTTCACTGGGATTTGGGTATCCGCACCAGCGCAACTTTCAAGGACTTCTACTTCGCTACCGCACCATCAACGCTCTCAGGGAGTTGATCGTGGCGTGCCCAGGAAAGGGCTTCTTGAGGACTCACAGGACGTCCAGTCGGCGGGAATAAGGTTTGTTTTACCGTGCCAAAGAAGCCTTCATAGGTCCGAAAAATAGAGCTTGTGTCAATCCAACATGCGCGCATACACCCCTCACAGCTCCCCGCTTCAAGCATTCGCTTTCTTTCATACTCGGCAGACTGGAAAAACTCCTCAAAACCATCATCTAGAATGTGGCGATATCCATGACTTGTCCGGTGACAAATCGTGAACTGACCGTTGGGTGAAATTGAAAAATAAAGACGACCTGCGTCACAGCCTTCTGCAGGAAAGCGACCTGTTTTGAGGTATTCCCGACTCGATTGTAAATACGGAAGGGAGTTGAAGACAGGCCAGCCATCCTTCTTCATCTGAATGACCTCTTGATAGGTGCGATCCACCCGATCCCCTACCTTGCCTTGAGGACCCGCAACCAGACCCATCTCGGGTCGATGGCGAATAAAGCGAGCCTCCCAGTTGCGCACACCGGCCTTTGCATCAGGAAGAAGCTCAATGGGCAATAGACTCACCGAAAAGCCGAGGGCTTTCGCAAAGCGAATCATGTCAGGGATTTCTTCGAGGTTGAGATTGCTCACCACGCAATTCATCACCAACAAACCACCTGAACCATGAAGTTTGTTGGCCAAAAAACTCATGTTCTTCACGGCCGCATCCCAGGAACCGGGATGCTCACAGATGTAGTCGAATCGCTCGGGGTACAGAGAGTCCAAGGAAATCGAGAAGTTCTTCACTCCTGCATCGATACACGCCTGAAGTTTTTCTTCGGAGACATTGACGGCATTGGTCAGTACGCGTGTATTCAGACCGGCTTTGGTGAAGATCTCACAGATTTCAGGAAGATCTTCTCGAGCAAAAGGCTCACCACCACCTAAGCTGACTTGCACCACACCAATACTGGCAAGCCTTTTGGCCACCACTTGAATTTCGTCTAGGCTCAACTCTTCTTTTTTATTTCCATAGCGCCAGATGCCACACATCTTGCAGGTAAGATCACAACGATGCGTAATGCCATAGTGGGCATAAACCGGAGTATCTCGCGCCAAAAAGGCACGTGATAGCCTCGCTGCTTGCTTGAGGGAAACCATCGCCATGAACTGAATATAGCAGGCTTTCAGGCCCGGAGCGCAAGACAAGCCTGACGAACCGCTTCTACCATGTGATCTCGATCCGCCAAACTGAGGTTTGGATGTACCGGAATGTGAAGAAGCTCATCAAAGGCTCGCTCGGCATTGGAACAGGATGCGGCCTCCTCCGGAAAGAGAGCAGAGTCCGCGCAATTCGACATATAGCCAATCGTTGTATCCACTCCGCGCTTCCTCAACTCACAAGCCAAAGCGTCTCGGTCAGGGTGATGGACCACAAAGCTCATGTAGATAGGCTCGGCACCTTCTGGGTACACAGGAACACCCAATCCATCAATATGCCCCAAGCTCTCGTCTAAGAAACGCCCATTGGCTGAACGCGCTCCATTGAGTTGTTCAATGCGCTCCAGTTGTTTGCGCCCCACTGCTGCTTGAACCGCACGGGGGGCGGACTCTTGGTAAGTGCTTGGCAATTCCGGGTAGAGCTTTTCAGCCTCTCCGAAGCGCTCATGAATGGGATCCTTACCCAGTAGATTCCCCAGTCGAATCATCGGATGCAACGTCCATGGATAAATCATGGGATGTGTGGCGAACATCATCGCCGTACCGGTGACAGCTTCTTGTGCTGCTTTCTTTCGACTGGCAGGGGTTGCCTGACGCATCGTCTCTCGAAGATTGTCCACCAAGTCATCATCGTTACTGGTGATCATCGCACCGGACAAGGTCGTGATGTTTTTCGTCAGACCAAAAGTGTAATAGGCCGCATCCCCTAATGAACCCACTCGCGCCCCTTTGTAGCGGGCACCTGTAGATTGAGCACAGTCCTCAATCACCTTGACGTTGTGCTTTTTTGCAATGCTGCGAATGGCATCCATGTCACACGGTGTCCCAAAGAGATGAGTGGGAACAACTGCTTTGGTCTTTGGAGTAATCGCCGCTTCGAAAGACTCTGGATCCAAGACATGCGAATGAAGACCAATATCTGCAAAAACCGGCTTAATTCCAGCTGTTTTTGCAAGCGCAGGAATTGCAAAATAGGTCAAAGCAGGCAGGATTACCTCGTCACCTTCTTCCAGTCCCCAGCCTTTTAGAATGAGATAAAAACCATAGCGGGCGGATGGGACCATTACGGCATGTTTGGCGCCAATATACGCGGCAAACTCTTGTTCAAAACGCTCCACTACGGGCCGATCTTCGCCGCGACGCGAAAGATACCGAGCCACCACGCCTGCTTCAGCGAGAGAAAAACTAGGAGAGAAACGCGGGATTTTTCCAAGTGCCACAGAGCACCTCCAAGGCCTTACCAGCGATCTATTGTAAGAGAGAGAAAACTGCAGGCATCAATCCATTTGTATCGCAGCTTTTTCGTCTTGTAGGTTAAACAGGCCGCGAAAGGTGTAAACCATGGCGATTCTTCCCATCCTTACAGTACCCCATCCGCTGCTCAAGCAAGTCAGCCGACCTGTGCGTGAGGATGAGTTTGGCGTCGATTTAGAAAAGCGCATGAAGGACATGGCGGAAACCATGTACGCGGCACCCGGCGTGGGTTTAGCGGGCGTACAAGTGGGCGACTTGCGCAGAATCATCGTCTGCGATCCCAATGAAACCGACGAAGACACAGGACAGAAAAAACGCTCGGGTCTATTGCTGCTCGTCAATCCCAAGATCGTCGAAACAGCCGACAAGCCAATCACTTGGGAGGAAGGGTGTCTGTCGGTTCCTGATTTCTGGGAGGACGTCACCCGACCAATGCGGGCTCTCGTGCGGTGGCAAACACCGATGGGCGAGCAATGTGAAGAGTGGTTCGAAGGCTTTCCCGCCGTGATTATCCAACACGAAATGGACCACCTCGAGGGAATAG
>Ga0163179_10000574_pt1 | contig 26466 bp, 20 predicted proteins | sample AtlANTMetagenome_FD_109643 | JGI IMG/M metagenome (GOLD analysis project Ga0163179, IMG submission 109643) | Marine eukaryotic phytoplankton communities from the Atlantic Ocean - Atlantic ANT 2 Metagenome | ecosystem: Environmental > Aquatic > Marine > Oceanic | place: North Atlantic Ocean...
CTCTTCCTTAGGCTCTTCCTTAGGCTCTTCCTTAGGCTCTTCCTTAGGCTCTTCCTTAGGCTCTTCCTTAGGCTCTTCCTTAGGCTCTTCCTTAGGCTCTTCCTTAGGCTCTTCCTTAGGCTCCTCGGGTTTGGGAGGTTCGACAACGGTCCACTCTTTGGCGCTGAAGGGGCCCATGTAGTGGATTAAGCCCCCATGGGGTCGAGGGGAGATCTGGCTGATGAATTGGCGTGGGATGGAAACCGTTCCTGCGAATTCGGTCTCCATGACGAGGGTTTGTTTGTCGAGGCTCGTGAGAGTGCCTGGAATGCGGTCTCCATCAATCAGTCGAACGTAGGAGGGGCTGCGCAGGGTCTTGCGGGGCCGTCCGCCTTGAAAAGTGATCCTGCGCAGTTTGTCCGCCTTGAGATCAATATGCTGCTGGGCCTCCGGGTGCTTCCACCGCAGGACACCCTCGCGCAGGCCCATGAAGGATCCGTGCAGGGAGTCCCCGTTCTGGAAGCGGAGCATGTCTTCCGCGGCCGAATCATTGTCTGCGTGAGCGGCTTGAAGAAGAATGAGACCACAGGTGAGAGATCCGCTTACGTGCCTGGCCATGTCGCATGCCCTGTGAAGCTTACTTTTCATAGATGGGCAGGAACCGGTAGTTGAGTGCGAGGGAAAGGAGTGCCCCGGCCGTGCTGAACGCCGGCCCCTTGTTGCCTGGCCACGCCCCCTCGCGGCTCTGGAGAGGGGAGAGGTAACGGATATTCTTGGCATTCCATTCCTCCCAGATGGCTTCATCCGCGTGGAAGAGGGCCTGAGACATGTAATACTCAAAATAATAGGGGTAGAAGCGGTCCCGGTAATTAAGGCGCTTGCGCAGGTAGTTGAGGCTGGCCTTGTAGCCCTTGCTGTCCTTGTCCTTTCCCAGAGACAGGCAGAGTGAGCCGATGGCGGTAAGGGTAGGCTTGCCACTTCCCGCGGAAGTGTAGCCGTAGCCCCCGTCCGAACTACGGCAGCGCTTCATGAAGGCGTGTCCCTTTCTGAGCGCTTCCTCGGGAACGGGGATGCCGGCGTTCCGGGCGGCGTAGAGGGCGACCATCTGGGCCCCGGTCACGGTGGTGTCTGCATCGGGACTGTCCGGGGTGTAACGCCAGGCACCACGATTGTTTCGTTCCTGGGCGCTCAGGATGAGATCCACGGCATCCTGGAGGGCCTGCGCGATCTTGTCGTCGCGCAGGACTCCATAGACTTCGGCGAGAGCGAGGGTGGCAAAACCGTGGTTGTACATGCTTGAGCCGATGTAGCCGTTGGTCTCGCTCTGGTTCTCAATAATGAACTCGATTCCGCTTCGGATATTCCCGGCGTAAGGACCATGGTTGGGATCTTCACCGTGGGCCAGAAAGGCCATCACACAAAGGCCGACCACGCCAGGCTCGCTTCCGTTCCGGTCTGGCCAGTTCCCATTCTTGGTCTGGGAGCCCGCGAGGTAGCGCAGGCCCTTGACGTACATCTGATCGACCTGGGGCGGGATGGGGTCATCCTGCCGCAGAGGCAAGGACTGGCTCCAAGCCCCTACTGGCGCCAGCAGCAGGAAAACTGCGGCGGTCGCGACTACGCCCTTCATCGCTGTTAGCGGCCTTTGTTGTAGGCGTCGAGGGCCCGCTGAAATTCCAGAGGCAGGTTGGAGCCCGCCTTGCCGGCCTTCTTGTCGATGGAGCGTTCCTCCTTCTTCCCTTCTCCAGCGTCGGTAAAGTCCTTGCTGGGAGTATCGGAATCACCTGTCTGCCCCTCGCCTCCCTCGCTGCCAGGTTGTCCCTGCTCCGGTTTCTGTCCCTGTCCCTCTCCGGGATTCTGTCCCATCATCCGCTGCATCATGTCGAGCATGGCACCCATGCTCATTCCGCTGCTCTGTCATGTCCCGCCGCTCTGCTGAGCGCGCTGCTGGGCGGCCTCGAAGATCTTTTCGATGATCTCAGTTTCGGCCGCAATGGTTTTCCCTCCGGTGTTGGTATCGTCGAGCGAGTTGGTGACTTCAGCCATGATGCCCTCAACTTCTTCAAGAAGGACGATGACCTTTTCATTGGTCTGCTCCTCGATGAGATCCTGCACGTCGGCGGACAGTTCGTCCTGCTCACCAGCCAGTTTCTGGGAGCCTTCCTCATGTTTGGCGACCGCTTTCCTCTGAGCCTCGGTCTCCGCTTTTGGATAGGTAACTTCGGGAAGTTCCAGAGGGGAGGGGGCTTTCGGGGTATCCTTTTCCTCGTCCGCCCGGGTGTCCGGCAAGAAGAGGGTGAGTGGCAACGCCGCGAAGAGGGCGAAACGGGATGTCTTTGTCATGTTGTCTGATCGGTTGAGAGTCTTGCTGGGCAGGGGAGTGGGAGGCTACCCGGGTTGCTTGAGTGGCTTCAGGTCGGGGAGGCCCTGAAGATGAAGGGTCCGTCGCAGTTGCTCGAGGGCTCGAGTGCGCGCACGGATGTCCTGTTCGCTCTGAATCATCTTCATTACCTTCAACATAAACTCAAAATCATTATCGTCGAGCCCCTGCTCGCCCTCTCCATTACCGCCCTCGCCACCTTGGGCGGGTTCCTTCGGGGGATCGAGGATGTCTGCCCAGGCGCGGAGCTGCGCAGCCCACTTCTTGGCCGCGCTGACAGCCATGAAGGTGCGGTTGGCAGCAATCTTTTCCCTGGTTTCATCAAGGTGGGAATCGATATTGGATTCCCGCATCTCTTCGATGATCTGCTTGTGTTCTTCCTTTTGCGTACGGGAGTAAAAGTGGCCCAGGTCCTCCTGGATCCAACGGACATCAGAAGCCGTTCGCCGCTGTTGCATGGCGAGTTCTCCAAGGATGCGCTGATCGACCGGGTCGAGCTCGTCGTAGGGTGTGCCGGCTATTGTGGTTTCTCCATTGTCGTCGATGGCGGCAATGAGAGTGTTTGCGATTCCGTCCTCCTCGGATGCAGCCCGGCGCAACCGATTGACGAAGGTGCTGGCCTCGAAGTTTCTATTGGCCTCATTAGCGCCTTCGATGGTTTTCTTGATCTTTTCCAGAACCTTCTCCTGCTGTTCGATTGCTTCCTGGAGATCCTTCTGGCTTTGCTCAGGTGTTGAGCTGGGATCCTGCGCCTCGTTGAGCTCCTGTTCAACCTTGGGCATGTCCTGCTGGCTGAGCTCCTGCATGTTCTGCATCGTCTGCGCCATCTTCTCCATGGTTTCGGAGTCGACCTCGCCATTTTTCAGAGCGTCACTGAGGAGTTTTTCCATGCGTTCGGAAAGCTCCGCCATCTTTTCGATATTCTCGGCCTCCTTGAGTTCCTGCTCGGCCAGTCGCTCCTGATTGGCGTCGTCCTGCAGATTCTCGGGGCCCTCCTGCTCGAGGCGCCGGTTTTCGTCAAAGTTGGTTTGCTCCCGGCGGGCCGCATCCTCGAGTTCACCGATGATGCGGTCGAAGTCGTTCTTGAGCAATTGAGCCTGCTCATCCTTGGTCAGGATGTGGAGAATGATCGGCTCCGAGTAGACCCGCCCACGACCAGGGAAATAGTCTTCTACGAACGCGCGGATGGCCAGTTGCTGCGGTTGGATGTCGAGGACGGAAGGGGAGAATTCCACGACGCCGGAGAGACGCCGTTGGTTGGGTCCTCCTTTCTCTAGAATCCGGCTTCCCAGGGAGGGGGTCTCGTCGGTGGGTTTTGTGAATTCTCCTACCCACTCGTAGCCGATGTGTTTTGCCCCGAAGTCATCCTCAGCCAGAATCTCGAAGCTGACCGTATCCTCCACAACGACAACGGTCTGACGTTCGATTCCCTGGATGTAGGCAAGGGGTTTCTGGTCCGGTAAGGGGTCGACACGGATACGATGGCCGCCGACATCGGCGAGCCCGTCGGTATCGCGCCAGTTCAACTGGAGTTCGAGCGGCCAATCACTGAGAGCAATACGGGGCGAAATCATTCGCGGGCCCTCGATTGCGAGGGCCAAAACCTCGGGCGGGGGCGGTTTTTCCTCCTCGCCAAGGGCGGATCCTGCGTTGCCGGCGGTCTCGCCGTCCTCGCCAGTTGATTCCCCGGATGGATCGTCACTCGGTCCTTCGTTCTCATCGTTCGAGGGAAGAAGTCCAAAGTCATCGAAGGAGTCACGTTCGGTGACCTTTGGTAGGCTACGCACGGTAAGGGTGCCGCTTTCGAGTTCCCGGTTCTCGAGGGTAGAGGCCTCAAGGGAAACATGGCTTCCCTCGACCACGTCGCCGGTGAGTGTCCCGACCCGGAGCTCTCGAATTTTATCTTCAAGTTGTAGATATTCAGGATAGCTGATTCTTGCCCGCACGGCCTGAATCGCCGGGCGCGTCCGGGGGATCACCTCTACCGCGAGGCGCGCGTCCCCGATGCTGACCACCACGCGTCCACGTTCCGACTGTCCCGGAAAGAGGAAGTTGTAGGTCAGGTCATCCTGAAGGGGCGCAGACACCGGGTCCTGAATTCCGAAACGGGCGGTTCCGGTTCCGGGGCGCTGGTCGGAATCGGCGCTCAGGCTGAACGTCAGGGGGAAGGGTTCGTCGTAGGGGACGATGATTGTTTCGTCAAATTGGTCGAGTTTCGTGAAGGTATAACGAGGCGTGTCGGAAAGGGGGAGGAGCCAACGCTTGAGGGCATTGAGACCCGGCTTGGGGACGAGGAGGAGGGCTGCGGCGGCGAGGGCGAAGGTTGCCAGGACGCCGAGCGACCAGCTCCGGTGGCGGGGATTTGGAAGCGCCCGTGCAAAGTTTCGCCCCTTCGCCTGGCGTGCGACCGCTTCCATGGCGGCGGCGCGGAGTTCGGGAGATAGCGCTTCCTTGCTCTCCTTCTGGTGTTGCAGTTCCACCACGCCGAGGAGGCGATCACCGAGTCTGGGAAACTGGCGGGCAATGAGGCGAGCGAGCTGTGCCTCGCGGCGGTGGCCGAACACCCATCGGTGGATCCAGTAGGGGGCGAAGAGAGTGAAGAGAGAGGTACCACTGACAAGAATGCCCAACCGGACGGCAGGCGGGGTGTCCACAATCCGGTCGAGGCCAAAGACCAGAAGATAAGAGAAGAGTAGCCCGAAGAAACCGGCGAGAATGGCTTCCGCGACCTTCACGCGCCACAGACGACCGCGAAAGGCGTGGAGCTGCCTTTGGAGGCTTTCGGGAATCGGTTCCCGCTCGGGCGGCTTGGTCGGAGGCTGGTCTGCTGGCATGTCTCGGGCAGGCTATGGAGAAGACTTACTTCCCCATGAGGGAAGTCTGTCAGACGGGTCACCTGCAATCCAGTTGGAAATTGCAGGCTTTAGGCTCAATGGGGACTTCAGGGCGCGGCGGGAAAGTTCTCTGCAGTGCAGCGAAGCACCGGGGCTCTTTTGTTGTAAAATCAGTGCAGGTATGGATTCACGGTGACTTCATGGCCTATCGTGGTGGTGGGACCGTGGCCGGGAAGGACTTCGGTTGAGTGTGGGAGAGTGAGAAGCTGTTCCCGAATAGAGCGCAGGAGGAGGGGGCCGTCGCCGTGAGGGAAATCGGTGCGCCCGAGTCCTCCATTCGCGAAAAGCGTGTCGCCAGCGAAAAGTTTTTGAAAAAGTGCCACGTGGAACACAAAAGAATCGGGGGAATGCCCCGGGACCGAGCGAACCTCGAATTCGAGCCCTGCGACCCGGAGGGGTGGGGCTTCGGGTTGCAGGATGTGATCGACCCGGAAGTTCTGCAATTCAACGGGGAGTCCCCAGGTCTCCAGCATATCAATCAACAGCAAGTCGCGGCTAAAGGGTGCGGAGGCGTGGACGGGGACGCCCGCCGAATTGAATTCTGGAACATCCTGGACATGGTCAAAATGTTGATGGGTTAATAACAGACCGGTCGGTATAATTCCTTTTTGTTCGCAGAACTTAAACATTCCCTCGGGCGCGTCGATCGCCACGGCTCCTTCCTCGGTCACAATCAGGTAGCCGTTGGTCTGGCAAAATCCCCCGCAGTGTGTGCTGATCACCATCCCTGTTGATCTTCGGGGTCGCGTTCGACTATATCAAGACCTCTCGGGGTCTAATATAATATATGTTAGGCAGTAACGGGACGGAGCGCTGTTGTTGTCGCGCCCTGCGAAGCGGGAGGCCTGAGGATGCCGCCTTGTCTCCGTGCGCGCTGGATTTGGGCCGGCGCTGGACTCGAGCGGGCGGTTGTTTTTCGCTGTTTTGATCCGTAGGCACGCTAGCGGGCGATGGATCACCAATCGGGCAGGCGCTGGTCCCACGAGGCTAGGAGGTGGGCCTGGGAGCGGTCGCTCGCGGAACGGGGAAGCCGGGGGAAGCCGGGGGAAGCCGGGGGAAGCCGGGGGAAGCCGGGTTTTGGGAGTTCCGACTTTGAGAGGCCGGCCCGGCTCTTTACTTCTTCTGGTAGACCTCGTCGGGGTTGAAGGTGCGTTCCTCCACGAAATTCAGGCTGGCGGGGGCGCCAGGGGAAATAGTTCGGTAGAAACACGAGCGTCTGCCGGTATGGCAGGCGCCTGCTCCCTGCTGGTCGACATACATGATGAGAGCGTCCTGATCACAGTCGGTGCGGATTTCGAGAACGGTCTGCGTGTGTCCCGATGTTGCGCCCTTGTGCCAGAGTTCTTTCCTACTGCGAGAATAGTAGACAGCCTCCCCGATCTGGAGGGTGCGAAGCAAAGCTTCTTCGTTCATCCACGCCAGCATCAGGGGTTCCCGGGTGTGGGCGTCAATCGCCATCGCGGGGATGAGTCCATTAGGGTCGAACTTGGGGCAGAATTCACCCGTTTCGTCCACCGAAGCCTGATGCTCGCGGGCAGCCAGGCTGATTTCGGTCATGTCTCGGGGGGATTCCTGCTCGCTCACGCGGGGACGATGCAGGTCAGGGCAAGAAAGCGAAAGGGCGAAATGGGCTGAAATGAGGGGCTGGAGGGAAGGATTCGTGGTTCATATTGATATTGCAGGAGGCGGGGGGATTCGCTGGATTGAGGCATGGGGTTGACGGAGGATCGCGCGTTTGAGTTGTTGGAGCGCGCTTATCAGCGTGACCGCCTGGCCCATGCCTACCTGATTTCCGGCCCGGCAGGCAGTGGGAAGCAGAATCTTGCGGCGAGGATTGTTGATCTCGTCAATCCGCGGGGACTGGAGGGTGGTGTGGACCTGTTCGGGGAGTCGCCAGAGGTTGCCTCCGCTCCGGGGTTAGACGAGTTGGAAAGCGAGTTTGTGCGCATTGTCCGGCCGGAATCGAAGGTGCGTCAGATAACGATCAAGGCGATTCGCGATCTTGAACGCGGTATGCATCTGTCCGCTCCCAGAGAGAAGTGGAAGGTGGGCGTCATTGTTGATGCCGACCGGCTGGTCGAAGCGGGCGCCAATGCGTTTCTGAAAACGCTTGAGGAGCCTCCCCCGGGTTGCCTGCTCATGCTCCTGACCGCTCACGCGGAGTTTCTGCTCCCGACCATCAGGTCACGCTGTGTCGAGGTCGTCCTGCAGGCGACGGTGCGGCAGGAGCTGCTTTCGGAGAACGAGCGGGTGGCCTTTGCTGGAATCCTTGCCCGCAGCCCCGAAAATCCTTCCGCGCATCGAGCGCTTCTTTTGAAATCGAGTTTCGAAGCCCTGCTCGGGGAGCGGAAGGCTGAGATTGAGGCGACCAATCAGGCGGCCTTCAAGGAAGAGTCGGACGCCTACAAGAAGGCCACGGAAGGAGACTGGCTCGATAAACGGGAGGAGTATTATGCGGCGAGGACAAGTGCGGAGTATCTTTCAGTACGAAGCCGGCTCGTGGACTGGCTTATCTCGTGGCTGGGTGACGCCCTGCGGCAGAAGGCTGGCGTGCGTCAGTTGGAATTTCCCGAATACGCGTCTGAGACGGCCCGGTTTGCGCAATCTCAGGAGTTGGTGGTTTTGCTGCAGCGCATCGAGGCTCTGCAGGAGTTGCGTGAGCTCTTTAATACCAATGCCTCGGAAGGTCTCGCCCTTGAGGTGAGCTTTTTGAGGGCCTTTGGAAACTAGGGGCTCGCCGGACCTGGAAGTGAGGTGCTTCCCCGCCCGTTCCCAAATCATGGAGCGGCGCTGGTTCTTCCTCAGGCGCTTCTGAGCGAGGAAGTGTGCCACCGCGAACAGGTTTCGGCTGATGATCCAGTGGAAGCCTGCCATCTGGGAACCTTCTGGAATAACATTCCGGGAAATATGGGGCCCCGGCGAATTAGGCTTTCGCAATGCTTCATTTCATCGCAAATCACGCTCATGGATCGCTTTAAAGACAAGATTGTGGTGGTGACCGGAGCTGGCAGGGGTATTGGCCAGGCGGTGGCAGAGGGTTTTGCGGCGGAAGGGGCGCAAGTCGCGGTCTTGAGCCGGAATGAGCAAAGCTGTGGACGGTCGGCTGCTGCCATCAACGAAAAGTATCCCAGCTCTGCCAAGGCGTATCCGGTTGATATCGCCGATTTTGCCGCCGCGCAGCAGTGTGGCAAAGAGATCGTGGGGGAGTTCGGTGGCGTCAATATCCTGGTCAACAACGCCGGAATCACCCGGGATGGGTTGCTCTTGCGGATGAGTGAGGAAGACTGGGATTCGGTTCTCGATACCAACTTGAAGGGCGCCTTTAACGCCCTTAAGGCATTCCAGAGATCGTTGCTGAAGGCCGAAGATGCCCGTGTCATCAACGTGAGTTCGGTGATTGGCCTTATTGGGAATGCGGGTCAGGCCAATTACGCAGCTTCCAAGGCGGGCTTGGTTGGCTTCACCAAATCGGTGGCCCGCGAATTCGCCCCGCGCAAGGTGACCTGTAATGCCATCGCCCCTGGTTTCGTTCGCACGGACATGACGGACGTGCTCGAGGGAAAGATCCAGGACGAGATTCTCAAGATGATTCCGCTCAAGGAGATGGGCGCGCCCGAGGAGATTGCGAACCTCGCCCTCTATCTTGCGAGTCCGGAAGCCCGCTATATAACCGGTCAGGTGATCGCCATCGATGGCGGTATGACGATGTAGCACAGGCTTTTGTGGTCGTGGTGGCGCGTTGAGCACGCCAGGGGCAGGGGTTGAAATTCGCGGTCGTTTGAGCGGCGCAGAGAGTTTCCGGCTCCGGGTTGGTTTCGGCGCAGGGATGGAAGGCGGATCCTCGCGGGAAAAAGGAAGGGTTGAAGGTTCGGCAGACCGCGGTGGAGGCCCTCGAGATCCTTGAGGAGCGTCTTGGAGTTGCGGCACCCGAGCTGGTGATATCCATTCAGGTTTTCTCGGCTGTGATGGATGAAATGCCCGAAGGGCCTCCACGCGAGCTCGCGAAGGCCGGTGATCTGATGGAGGAAATGGAGAAGGCGGTAAAGGAGGAGATCGAGGAGGGGAGGAAGGTCAGGCTCTTGCGGTGAGGCTCCGGGAGGGTGCCTGAATGCCTGAACTACCGCGTCTCGTAAGGCGTGGCCTGCTCTGTCTCCATGCACTCCATGAGCCAGCTGAAAAGCTTGCGAACTTCTTCGTTGTCGCTGCGGACGGTGTCGAGGGCGGCCCAGTCAATGTGGTCCCTTAGTTGCGGGCTTGAGATGCGTCGGACATCGAAGCGCTCCATAAGGGCTTCCGTTTCACGGGGCTGGGCGGTGAGGATATGCTCCGGTCCGGGCAGTTCGTCGAGCATTTCGGCAGTGAGGCCGAAGGTCGTTACCCCGATACCAAAGCGATTGCTGAGGTGCCTGAGTGCGTCTGCGAGCGCTTCGTCCTCAATCGGTCCGGCGTAGAAGAGTTCTCCACCCTGACACCAGGCGCTTACGCTCAGGGCCTGGAAGAATTCCTCGCGGTAGAGTTCGTAGTTCGGGACAAGGCGCAGGGTGACCGACTGGATGCGGTATGGAGGGAGTCCCAGCCCACGCTTCAGTCCGAGGGTCTCGCGGTCCAGCGAGAGCCCCCGGTCTGCCGGTTCACCCGCCTCCCAGTCGACGACCACCATGTCGGGAAATTTCCAGAGGTTTCCGAATGGAGAGTCCTTTGCGAGGGCCTCGCGGAATAAGTAGGGGAACTGGCCGTTGACTTCGCAGTAACGGGTGGCTGCAGCCCGGAATTTCCGGATGCGCTGCAGGGCGTGATCCACCGCGCCCTGGTCCCCGGCGAAGTCGTCGAGGCGTCCCTGGGTCATTGAAAGCAGGTCCTGCGCCCCGGCCAATGCTGGGACTGGAGCGGCACGTCGATAGTACCCCTGGCCCTTTTCCACCTTCGCGATGGGCGACGCCGGGTCGCAGGACATGATCGAAAAGTGATAACGCAGTGAGGCGTCCGAGTAGTCGCCCTCAAGGCGCAGGCGCACGAGCCGGATCAATTCGGTCCCCTTGGTGGCCTCCTTGGGACTGGAAGGGAGGATGTCGGGGAGGATGTCAGTCAGTTGTTGACGGAGGCTCATGGTGGAACTGCAGGCGCGGGCGCTGGTGGTATCCAAGTCCCTGTGCCGAGGAACTCGCAAGCAGCAATGACATGGATTCGAAAAAAAAAATCCGAATCGTGAACAAGGTGCCGCTTATTAACAGGGACTCTCTTGATACTCCCAAAATTTCGGTTCCTTTTCCGCATAAGTTCACCTGATTTCCACAATGCTTCCGATGAATAAGGTCCTCACTCTTGACGTCTTACTCAGGTAACTGCTAGAATTCCAGCATGAGCCTCCCGTTCACAAAGCGATCCTTCTTCTTCCTCGTGCTGCTCTGGGTGATGAGCACGTTCTCAAGCAGGGGAGAGGAAGGGGCCCCGCCAGCGGATGCGCTCCTGAAGACCGCGCGCTTCGTCGCTACGTTGCAGCATCAGGACCTTGTGGGGCATATCCGGAAAGAGAGTATCAAGTTCCCGGTCGGGCTCTACCTGCGGGGGGAGGATATCCAGTTGAGTTACAATGAGCCGGAAACCAAGAAGGCTGTCCGCTTTCATATGCGTCTCAATCAGAAACACTATGATCTGTTTGAGCTGGTGAATGAGAGAACGGTTCGTTTCCCGGAGTCCAAGCTCAGCCAGGCAGTCGGGGGGACGGACCTTTCCTATGAGGATCTCGCCATGCGCTTCCTCTACTGGCCCAATGGGGTTGTCACGGGCAGCGAGAAGATCAAGGGGCAGGATTGCTGGGTGGTCCGGTTGGCGAATCCGACCAATGAGGGACGTTATGCTCAGGTGCAGGTCTGGGTGCACAAGAAGTCCCAGGCCCTCCTGCAGGTCGTCGGCTATAATGGGGCCGGTCGCTCCCTCAAGCGCTTTGCCGTCACCGACGTCATGAAGGTTGGGGATGCCTACACCCTCCGCCGCATGCGGGTAGATACGATTGATCCCGCAGGTAACCGGGTGGTGGGAGTCACCTACCTGGAATTCGACAAGCCCAAGGCGGCAGGACCGAAGCCTGGCGGATTGCGTTAGCCGGTAGCGCCCTGGGACGGCGCGGTTGACCGAGGGTTTCGGAAGAGCCGGGGACGGCTGTGCATATGAAGGGGCAAGTTTCAGGGCTTGGGGGCGATCCGGGTCTCAGGCGGGAGGTTGGATCACGAGATGCCGGCGGGCGGGAGGTGGATTCTCTATTGATGTGCGCGCGAAGGCGGCAGAGATTCGGTCATGCGGAAGTCAGTAAAGGAGGTCCTCAATGCAGAGGAGGCGATTGAAAATCTCGAGGTCCAGGGTTGGGTGCGGACGAGGAGGGATTCCAAGGAGTTCTCCTTCCTGGAACTGAATGATGGATCATGCCTTGGAGGGATACAGGTTGTCGCTGATGCCGGGATCGGAGGGTATGAGGAAATCCAGGACATGACCACCGGGGCCTCTGTTCGGGCGACGGGTAAGCTGGTGGAATCTCCCGGGAAGGGACAGAAATGGGAGTTGCATGCGAGTGCACTGGAGTTGCTGGGGACCGCGACGGAAGATTATCCACTGCAGAAAAAGAGACACGGAGCGGAGTTCCTGCGTGAGATTGCCCACTTGCGACCGCGGACCAACCTTTTCGGTGCGGTCTTTCGGACGCGGAGCCGTCTTGCCCATGCAGTGCACCGCTTCTTCCAGGAGCGCGACTTCGTCTGGGTACATACGCCGATTATCACCGCGAACGACTGCGAAGGTGCCGGCGAGATGTTTCATGTCACCACCCAGCCCAACGGGGGGACGGAGGAAGATGACTTCTTTGGGAAAACCACCCACCTGACGGTAAGCGGCCAACTGGAGGGGGAGACCTTCGCCTGTGCCTTGAGTAACATCTACACGTTCGGCCCGACGTTCAGGGCCGAGAATTCCCATACCACGCGCCATGCATCGGAGTTCTGGATGATCGAGCCCGAGATGGCCTTCTGTGACCTCGAGGGTGACATGGATCTTGCGGAGGAGTTCGTCAAGGAGCTCACGCGGGAAATCCTCGATGGTCCGGCCGACGACTTCGGCCTCTTTGCCAACTTCGTGGACAAAGAGCTTGAGGAACGCCTTAAGTTTATCGTGGAACGGCCTTTTGCGCGACTGAGTTACACCGAGGCAGTGGAGATTCTCGAGAAGGCGGGCAGGAGTTTCAGTTATCCGGTTGGTTGGGGAGAGAACCTGCAGTCGGAGCATGAGCGTTATCTCACTGAGGAGCATTGCAAGTGCCCGGTAACGGTTTTTGACTATCCGGAGGCGATCAAGCCGTTCTACATGCGCCGGAACGATGATGGAAGGACGGTCGCGGCGATGGATGTCCTTGTGCCGGGGATTGGTGAGATTGTGGGTGGCAGCCAGAGGGAAGAGCGTTACGACGTCCTGGTCGAAGCGATGCAGAAGGATGGGCTGAGTGAAGATAGCTATGGCTGGTATCTTGATTTGCGCCGTTTCGGGACCGTTCCGCATGCTGGGTTCGGGCTGGGATTTGAACGAATGCTCATGATGGTCTCGGGCGTGCAGAACATCCGGGACGTCATTCCCTACCCAAGAACTCCGGGAGTGTGTGGGCCCTGAGTTGATGGAGGTGGGAGTTCTGGCCCGGCCTGCCCGGGGAGTCGTCTCTTTCGCTGGGGGGCTTCCGGCGAGGCACCGTTTCGCGAGGGGAGTGTGAGCCTTCGAGGACAGAAGCTGACTGATGCTTACACCCGGTTGATCACCAGAATCCCGGCCTCATGAAAAGCGTCCTCATTGACCAGCGCAGTAAGGGCATCCTCGAGGGTGGAGGTACGGCCGGTCAATTGGGAGGGATTCAGTTGTCCGCGGCTGATTAGCCTGAGGAGTCCAGGATAGGAATGCGCTGGCATCCCGTGACTGCCGAAGAGTTCGAGTTCCCTGGCCACAACAAGGTCAAAGGGAATCTTTGAATCAACTGAGTCTCCGGCCATGAGGCCGACCTGGATGTGTCTGCCCCGCGGGCGAAGGCACCGGATCGAGTTGAGGGCTGTCACGGGACTGCCGAGAGCGTCCATGGAGCAGTGTGCTCCGCCGTCGGTGAGATCCATGATGCTGGAAGTCACATCCACTTTGGATGCGTTCACAGTATCGCTGGCGCCAAGCTGGAGAGCGAGGTCGAGCTTTCCCGGGTCGATGTCGACCGCGATGGGCCGGGCACCCAGAGCGCGCGCGATCATGATCGCAGAGAGGCCTACTCCACCGCAGCCGTGCACTGCGATCCAGTGCTCCGGCTGGATCCGGGCCTGCTGGACGACTGCGCGATAGGAGGTCGCCAGACGGCAACCAAGGCTCGCGGCGGTGACGAAATCTAGTTCGTCAGGCAGGCCGACAAGGTTTTCGTCAGCATATTCCAGCATGACATACTCAGCGAATGATCCCCAGGCCGTAAAGCCTGGTTGAAACTGGTCTGGGCAGACCTGCTGGTTACCACTCCTGCAGAAAGAGCACTTCCCACAGCCGCACACAAAAGGAGCGGTCACCCGGTCGCCCTGCTTCCATTTGTGGACGTCCCGTCCAACGGCTTCGATGATTCCTGCAAACTCGTGACCGGGGACATGGGGAAGCGTGATGTCCGGATCATGCCCCCGCCATCCGTGCCAGTCACTCCGGCACACTCCTGTAGCTTCGACGCGAACGACGACCCCGGTTGGACTCGGTGCGGGGTCGGGGACGGAAGTGATTTCGATCGCTCCCCCGAATTCGGTGTAGAGGGCGGCCTTCAATGGAGCAGGGGCCAAGGAATGGCGGAACGGAGTTTGCCGTGTTCCGCCTGTATGGTGGGGGAGGAGGCCTGGCGGTGGAGGAGGCCTACTTAGCGTTCGTGATCATTCCCTTGAAGGCATTCGAGAAGGCCATGACTGTTGCCTTGGGGCCGGTGAATTTGGCGAAGATCGCACCTTCCTTTCCCTCAATGATGGCGCCAAGGAGGGCGTAGCCGGGCTTCTCAACAATCGGTCCCCGCGGTGGTCCGGATTTGAACGTGCCCTCCGCCGAGACAAAAGTGACGGGAATCTTTCCGGCGGCACCTTTTTCGGTCTTGGCCTTGATCTCCGCCTCGGGCTCCTTGAATTGGCCGAACCAGCGTTTCACGTTCGCTTCAACCCCGCCTCCCCCTCGGGGGCCGAAGTAGAAAAAGACCACCTCACCCTCTCCGGCATCGACGCCGACCTTCAGCTGGGCCTTGCGCATGAAGGAGCTCGGTTTGACCGAAACGAATCCCCCGGGAGGGCTGAAGGCCATGCCGGCCACCTTGAAATCTTCTGCCACGGTAACGGCAGGGAGCAGGGGCAAGAGGAGAGCGGGGAGCAAGGAGGTTAGACGCATCATGGAAAGTTCCCTAACGCGGTGTGGGAAGACGGTCAAAGCAGAAGGGCTGGATTTCTTGGGCAGGGGTTGGGCAGAGTGGATCATCGATCCCATAACTATCTTATTTCCATTTAGTTAGAATTAAGCGGTATTGTTTCCGGATACTTTTCCGAGTTGGGTGGGCCGCTGAAAGACAGCGGAAGCCTTCGCCCCTCCTTGCAGGAGCCTGGGTGAGGGGGGCTGAAGCAGGAGTTCAACCATCCTTGGACGGCGGCGAATGGGCGGGAAAGCCATGAGCGCGGCCTTTGAGGGATGCCCGGAGCGGGTTGTGCCGCAGCTTCTAGCTGCCAGCGAGGAGCCTCCACACCTTTATTGGCGGTCAATCCGGACAAAAAAGGCTTTCAAGGCGCGAGCAGTATGGCCCACGGTAGGGCTGGTAAGGAGGGACTGGAGAGTGCGTGCTTGTCGGCCCCGCACCAGGACCCCTTGCAACATCTCGTTCCGATTAAAGAGCTATTCTCAAACAAACAACACGATACCATGGACGATTCCATTCAATCTGACCGGAGGAAATTCCTCAAATCCAGTGGAGTGGCGGCAGCCGCCGCCTCCCTCCCTGTCGCATCTTACGCCCAGGTGGAGGGCAAAAGTGAAATCAAGGTGGCCCTGGTGGGCTGCGGTGGGCGCGGGACGGGCGCCGTATCCCAGACGCTGAGTGTGGAAGGGTCAAAGCTCGTTGCTGTTGCGGATGCTTTTCCGGACAAGACCCAGGGAGTGATCAATAACATCAAGGGGAGGTTCAAGGAGAAGGTTGATGTCCCCGAGGCCCGCATGTTCCATGGTTTTGATGCCTACAAGAAAGCGATTGCCTTCGCAGACATGGTAATTCTCACCACTCCTCCGGGATTCCGTCCGGAAATGTTCGAGTATGCAGTCTCGCAGGGTAAGCATGTGTTCATGGAAAAGCCGGTTGCGACTGACGCGGCCGGCATCCGCAGGGTCATTGCTGCGGCCAAGGAGGCAGATGCCAAGAAGCTCAAGGTGGTCTGTGGCCTGCAGCGGCGCTACCAGAAGTCCTACACCGCCACTCACCAGGAGGTGATGGAGGGACGGATCGGAAAAGTGCTTGGGAGCCAGGTTTACTGGAATGGAGGCGGCGTGTGGGTGCGCCCGCGCCAGGAGAAGCAGACCGAAATGGAATACCAGATGCGCAACTGGTACTATTTCAACTGGCTCTGTGGCGACCACATCTGCGAGCAGCATGTCCACAATATCGATGTTGCCAACTGGTTCATGGGGAGTCACCCCACCGTGGCGCAGGGAATGGGTGGACGGCAGCGGCGGATCGGTCCTGATTTCGGAGAGATTTTTGACCATCACTACGTGGAGTTCCAGCATGCCGACGGGGGCTATACCAACTCCCAGTGCCGTCACCAGCGGGGTTGTATGAACCGGGTGACAGAGGTCATCATCGGTGAAAAGGGAAGAGCGTATCCCGGTCGTATTACGGACAATGACGGCAAGATCATCTGGAAACTCAACGAGCGGGGCAAGAATCCCTATCAGGTTGAGCATGATGAGCTGCACCGCCACATCCGGGAGGATATTGCCATTAATAACGCCTACTACACCGCAGATGCGACCATGACCTCGATCTTCGGGCGGATGGCCACCTACTCCGGCAAGGAGCTCAAGTGGGATGACGCCATTAACTCTGAGGTAAGCATCATGCCGAAGAACTATGCCTGGGATGCTGATCCCGGACCAAAGATTGATCCGGACACCGGGCTGTATCCCTGCCCGCAGCCGGGAGTAACCAAGGTTGTCTGAGGCGTTCCTCTGGAGATTTCCAAGAGAGCCGGGCCTTTGGGTCCGGCTCTCTTGCTTTTGGGGCAACGCTGTCGAGGCGGGCGTCTCGGCCGCAAAATGCTGCGCCCTCCTTTAGGTGAGGATGTCCCTCAGGTGAGGATGTCCCTCAGGTGAGGATGTCCCTCAGGTGAGGATGTCCCTCATGACTCGGCCATGGACATCGGTCAGGCGAAAATCGCGGCCGTCGTAGCGGTAGGTGAGTTTCCGGTGGTCCAGTCCGAGCTGGTGGAGAATTGTGGCATGCAGGTCATGCATGTGGACCTGGGCCGCGGCTGCATGCTGTCCGAACTCGTCGGTGCTTCCGTAGGAGGTCCCCGGCTTGAAACCGCCCCCTGCCAGCCAAACCGTGAAGCCGTCGGGATTGTGGTCTCTGCCGGTGCCCTTGTTCTGGGCGTAGGGCGTCCGGCCGAATTCACTTCCCCACCAGACGATGGTGTCTTCGAGGAGGCCCCGGCGCTTGAGGTCCTCAAGCAGACCCGCAACCGGCTTGTCGGTGGCGCGGGCGTGTTCGAGGTGCTTCGGCATGTTGGAATGCTGGTCCCATGCCGGGTTGTTGCTGTTATCCGTATAATTGACCTGGATATAGCGCACTCCCGCCTCACTCAGGCGGCGGGCTCTCAGGCAGTAGCGGCCGAAATTGTCAGTATGTTTCTCCCCGATTCCGTACATTGCCAGGGTTTCCGGGCTTTCCCGGGATAGATCGAGGATGTCCGGAGCATTATTCTGCATCCGCCATGCAAGCTCGAACGACTCGATGACCGCGTTCAATTGGTCATCATCAGGAATACGGGATGCCTGTTCGGTATTGAGCTTGCGGAGGAGTTCGAACTGTTTCCTCTGCTGCGCGGGATTCGCCCCCGCGGAGGTGAGATTCTTGATCGTAGCCTCTGCGGCGGGAATGCCGGCCCGTCCTACCGGCGTGCCCTGGAAGGCGGCCGGGAGAAAGGCATTGCTGTAGTTGCGCGGACCTCCGTTTCCCATTGCTGGTCCGATGCTGATAAAGCCTGGAAGGTTCTGGTTCTCGGTTCCCAACCCGTAGTTGGTCCATGATCCCATGCTGGGGCGCACAAGGTTAATGGACCCGGTATGAAGGAAGAGCGTGCTGGGTCCATGTGCCACGCCCTCGGTGTGCATGCCCTTTAGGAAACAGAGATCGTCAACGTGTTTTGCGGTGTGAGGGAATAGTTCGCTGACCTGCTGTCCGCATTGCCCGTACTGGTTGAAATTCCAGAGCGGTTTCATGACGCGGTGCTCCACGATTTTTCGCGTTTTGGCGAGGGTTCTGGCGTCATCAAAGCGCACCATCTTTCCGTCCGCGCGAATGAGGCTTTCCTTGTAGTCGTAGGAGTCCACTTGGCTGACACCGCCGGCCATGAAGAGAAAAATGACGCGTTTGGCCCTGGCTGGGTGGTGCAGAACACCAGGGTGCCCCGCGCCGAGTGTGGCAGCCATCGCCGACTGGTGGGCCATGGCCCCCGCGGCAAGGCCGCCGAAGCCGCAGGCCATCCTGGAGAGGGCCTTCCTGCGGCTCAGATATGAACGTGACTGCATGCTGGGATCAGCGGGCTGTTCGGCCCATTTTTCCGAAGGGAGTCTAGGCGATCCCCTGCAGGTTATCAAGTCCGTCTAATTCAGGTAGCGGAAGTCCAGGCTTGCGAAGAGCCCTTGGAAAACCTGCGCCCATGCGGTTTCGACATTGTCCTCACTTCCGAGGAAATGGAGGATTATCCCTGATTCCCTTTCCGTAGGTTTCCGGCCAAGGGTGGCCTGATAGGCCCATTGGATTCTGTCGGATGTGGATTCCCCCTGTTCAGCCAGGAGCCGGAGAGCGGCTTTTCTGGCCTGTTCGGAAACAAACGGATTGTTCATCAGGAAGAGGGCCTGGGTGGCAACGCTGCTGGTGGTGCGCTGTCCGGTTACCAGGTTAGGGTCGGCGAAATCGAAAACCTGCATCATTTCCGGCAGGGTGTTCCGGAAGACTGGGGTGTAGATCGTCCGGCGGGTTCCTTCGAAGGCATAGCCATACTCTGTCTTGGTGCCAGGTTTGATGGTGGATCCTCCCAGGGAAGGATCCAGAGTGCCGCTGATGAAGAGGATGGAATCCCGCATCGGCTCGGCCTGCAGGCGCCGGCGATTCTGGCGCCAGTGGAGGACGTTCTCGAGATCGACCTGTTCCTGGGGCTGTTCCGGCTCCGAACTCAACTGGTATACGCGGGAGAGCATTATTTCGCGGATGAGTTTCTTCATGGACCAGCCTTCCTTCATGAAGCGCGCCGCAAGGTGGTCAAGCAGTTCCGGATTCGACGGCAACTGGCCCATGTGGCCGAAGTTGTCGACACTGTCCACGATTCCGCGACCAAAGAGGTGGTGCCACACCCGGTTTACGAATACCCTCGCGGTGAGGGGGTTGTCGCGCGAGGCAATCCAGTCGGCCAGCTCCTGGCGCCCGCTGTGCCCTGTGGAGAATGACGGGGTGGGGCGGCTCTGAAGAATCCTGATGAAGCTTCTCGGGGTTTTCTCGCCGACGTTGTGTACATTTCCCCGGACCGCGATATGAATGTCTCCTGGGGTTTCTCCTTCCTCAGCAGCAATGACCTGTGGAGAGAGGGGTGGTTTCGCCTTGAGCTCCCTGAGCTCCTTTTCGAAGGCCGCGAGCTGCTCTTTCTGCTCGCCCTGTTCGGGAGACGCTGCGTTCGCAGAAGGGTCGGTCCTCCGGATGCTCGTCTTGGTGCCTTCTCCCGCGGGAATCAGCTGGACGGCATCGGCAATCACGTGGGCGGTTGTGCCCTTGTTGGAGATGGTCACGGCTTCCCAGTCACCCGCAAGAAAGTCGTAGGTGCCGAGTGAAATGAAGCTGCCATCAATAGGGGGCACCTTCGTCTGGTCTATGTGCCTGATGATCTCGCCATCGGCATGACGAATGAGAACGGGGACCTTGCGGTCCCGGTTCGTTCCCTCGGTGTAGGAGACCCTGACCTCAAACTTGCCATCTCCGGGGATGCGGACCCTGTAGGTAACCTCCTTCTGGCCCTTTTGCGAGGCGCCGTCATGGATGTAGTTTTCTGCGACGAACCCTGCATTTGAAGTTGAACGGGTCCAGTCGCCCTTGAGGGTTGCGTCGAGGTCGTCAACGACGAGGCCCAAAAGGGCGGTCACAGGAATTGCGGTCTGTTTCTTGGGGCTCGTGGTCTTTTTCAGAGTGGCAATCTCCTTCTGGAGGAAATTCATGCGCTTCTTTCGTTCCCCGGACTTTTCGAGGGCTTCTCCAGAAACCGGGAGAGGGCGTTTGTTCCATGTTGAGACATTGCTGTGGATGACAACCTTTGTGCTCTTCATGATTCCAGCGAGTCCATAATAGTCCTCCGTGCTGATCGGATCGAACTTGTGGTCATGGCAGCGTGCGCACCCGATGGTGAGAGCAAGGAAGGCCTTGCCCATGGTGTCCAGCTGTTCGTCGACAATATCCATCTCGAGGACGGTCTTGTCCTGCAGTTCGTAGTTGGTCGGGCCGAGGAGTAGGAAGGCGGTTGCGATGAGGGCCTCCTGCTGCTCGGCAAGGCTTGCTCCCTCGAGGAGGTCGCCGGCGAGCTGTTCCCGAATAAAGCGGTCATAGGGTTTGTCACTGTTGAACGCGTTCACTACGTAGTCGCGGTAGCGCCAGGCTTCGCCAAAGAGAAGAGTGCGGCCCCCACCCGTGGACTCGGAGTAACGGGCGATGTCAAGCCAGTGCCTTGCCCAGCGGACGCCGAAATCAGGTCGCGAGAGAAGGTCGTCAACGAGGTTCGTGATTGCTTCCTGACGGTTTCTTGTCACCTCCCTGAGAAAGGTCTCGGCCTCCCGGGGTGTGGGAGGAAGGCCAATGAGGTCATAGAATATTCGCCTGAGGAGCGTGGCATTGTCGGCGGTTGAGACCGGGTTGATCCCCTTGGCCTCCAAGGCGGACAGCACGAAGTGGTCAATGCCGGTATTCGGCCAGTGGCGGTCCCGGACGTCCGGGGTGGAGGGTTCTGCAACCGGTTGGAAGGCCCAGTAGTTTGTTGCGGTCTCGATGCTGGCTCGACTCTGAGCCGTTGGCCTGGCGGGTGACTCGCGCGGGTCCGGAGCGCCGAGGGCCACCCACTGTTCAAGGACCTGGATATCCTCCGGCTTCAGCCTTTGCCGGGGGGGCATTCTGAGGTCTTTGTCGGTGTGCCGGATGGCCCGGATCAAGAGGCTCTTTCCCACTCGTCCCGGGATGACGGCCGGGCCGGTGTGTCCGCCCTCGAGCACGCCGCGGCGGTGATCGAGCCGCAGGCCACCCTTCAGGTCCCTTGAATCCGAGGAATGACACTCATAGCAATGTTGCGACAGCAGAGGCCTCACCTTCTTTTCGAAAAATTCCAGGTCGGAGGGAGTGGATGCTCCCGCGCTCAGCAGAAGCACGAGCGAGACCGGAATGTGAATGAGAAAACTCTTGGAGTTCAAGGATCGGGGAGTGGGGCGTAATGCTCCGGTAGAGCAGCAACTCTCCCGGATGTCCCGAACAATCCATCAAACAACGGTTCTCCGCGAGTAAAATTCCCGGTCTGGCGGGGTGGGGGTGAGGAATCCCGGAAGCGGAAGGCCGGAGAGAAAGAAGGTGGAAGGCAATGGGCCCTGCGTCTCAGCTATTTGGCTCCGGAGCCCTGGTTTCGAAGCGCATCAGCTCCTTCAGGAAGGTCAGTTCCACATTGCCGGTAGGGCCGTTCCGGTTCTTGGCGAGGATGAGCTCAGCTTTTCCGAGGTTGTTTTCCTGCTCCTGGTCGGCGTCGTCCCCATTTGCGGTGGGGTCGTTGTAGTATTCCTGCCGGTAGAGCAGGCCAATAAGGTCGGCGTCCTGTTCGATGGAGCCCGATTCCCGGAGGTCTGACATGCGCGGGGCCCCGCCCCGTTGCTCGGGGCCGCGGTTGAGCTGGGCCAGTACAATAACGGGAACCTGCAGCTCCTTTGCGAGGGCCTTGAGGCCGGCCGAGATTTCAGCGATTTCGCGCTCCCGGGAGCCTTCGGCCTGACGGGATTGAGAGCGCATGAGCTGCAGGTAGTCGACCGCAATGAGGCCGATATCAGCGTCGCGCTTCTTGCGTCGTGCCTTGGCCCGGACATCGCCGATCGGGATCGCCGGGGTGTCGTCGATGAAGAGGGGGGCGGACTTCAGTTGCTTCGAAGCGTTGAGAATGTTTGAGAGTTCCTCCTTGGTGGGCTGGAGGCCGGGTCGGAGGTTGGCCATGCTGTAGCGTGCTCGCGAGAACAGGAGGCGCTGGACGATCTGCTGGGCGCTCATCTCGCAGGAAAACACGAGGGTAGGGACGTTCTGATCGAGGGCGACATGCTCCACGATGTTCATCATGAGAGAGGTTTTCCCCATGGACGGCCGGGCCGCGATGATGAACATCTCCCCCGCCTTGAGGCCCTTGCTCATTTCGTCGAGCTTGGTGTATTTTGTGGGAACGCCTTCGAGGGGGCGTTCATTGTGCATGAACTGCTGCAGGATCTCGACGACACCTTCGATGAGATCGCCGACTTTTACCTCGCCCTGTACCTCCGAGCCCTCCTTGATGGCAAACACCTTGGACTCCACGGAATCGAGGAAGGCCTGCACGTCTTCGGGGTCGTCATATGCCTTGTTGATGGATTCGGTGCAGGAGGAGATGACTGAGCGAAGGATATGCTTGGCCTTGACGATCGTCAGGTGGTGCTGGAAGTGGGCCGCAGTGGGGGCGTATGTGTAAATAGCTGTCAGCTCGCCCGGCCCGCCCATGTTCTCGAGAAGATTGCGATCCTTGAGCAACTGGGTGAGTGAAACGAGTTCAACGGGTTGACCGTTATCGTAAAGCTCATTGAGGATCTTGAACAGAGTGCCATGAGAGGGGATGTAGAAGTGCTCAGGAGTCAGGTGCTCTTCCACGGCGGCCCCGATGTATTCGGTGGGTTCCTGGAGCATGGAACTGAGAATGCTCTTCTCGGGTCCCGTCGCATTGGGGAGAGCCCGGATGGTTCCATCGTCACCGGTTTGGACAACCTGCAGGCGTGGGGAATCCTGGTCTTTCTGCTGGGAGGTCTCGGTGGGCATGGCGAGAGGAAATGAGGCCCCGGCAGGATTGCGCGAATCTAACCGCTCGCAACATTTATTTAGTACATCCGAAACATTGTGTATCGCTGTTGCTGCCCTTCGTCTGACGCATGTATGGAAGGTATGCGAAGGACGGGGGAGAACCCCGGCGGTGTGGAAAACCCGGGGTAGAACTGTCCCAATTGTTAGAGGCCGGAGGGCCCCTCGGTTGGGATGTGCGAAGGATCACCCCGCATCGGAAGGCTGGATGCGAAAAACGCGGAAGGATAGCCCTTCCGCGCTTTGTGATCCTTGAGAGGATATGGGAAGCGGAGCCTCTTGCCTCAGGATTCGCCCGGGGCGCCTTCGCCTCTTGCGTTGTCCTGTTTCTCCGCGGTTTCGACCGTCACGGTGAGGATAGCGGTTACTTCGGAGTGAAGCTTGATTTCGACCTCGCTCTTTCCGGAGCGCTTCAGGGGCTTGTCCAGTTTGATTGCGGTGCGGTCCAGTGTGATGCCACTGCTCTCGAGGTCCTTCTGGATGTCCATGCTGGTAATGGACCCGAATGCTTTTCCTCCCTGACCGGTCTCGAGGGTGAACTTTGGTCGGAGGCGGCTGATCTTACCAGCAAGGTCCTGAGCGTCGCTCAGCTCCTCGGCTTCACGCTGAGTCCGCTGGGCCTGGAGGGATTCGAGGTTGCGCAGGTTTCCCTGTGTGGCCTCGTAGGCCTTGCCCTTGGGAATGAGGTAATTGCGTGCGTAGCCTGCCTTCACCCTGACGACATCGGCTTCAGAGCCCAGTCCGGTGATTTTCTCGCGTAGGATGACTTCGGTCGTAGCCATGGGGATGGAGTGGTTGGAGGCCGAACGAGGTGCCGGCGGGGCGCTGGCAATAGTCGGCAGCGGTGCTCCGGTCAAGGGGTTAATGGCTCCCAAGCCCTGATATCCCGGGATTTGGGCCTTTCGGGATCCTCTCCTGCAGAAGGACCTTGAAGGCCTGTCCGGCTCTCTCCGGGCTTGTGAGGACCTGTGCAGAGGCAGGATCGGGACAAAAGGGTGCCAGCCACTCCTCCTGAAGGTCGAGGCCCACGTTGCGAAGCCCAAGTTGCTCACCCCAGGCCGTGAGGTCCTCGAAGTTCACGTCGGCAGTGAGATCCTGCCGTCCTGGAAGGCGGTAAAGGTCGGATCCGGTGAGCCGTTCGTGGTGGTAGTAGGCTCGGCGGCTGCCGGCTGGCCGTCGGTGGTAGATGTCCGGTGCGGACCCTCCATAGTCTATGGTGAGGAGTTGGCCTTCGTGCCAGTCCTTGAGCCACTCCCGCAGCCAGTGATGGTAACTTTCGTGGACCTCGACCACCTGTCCCCGGTCCCACGAGTGGGAAAACACCGTGGAGTCCGGGAGGGGTCCGGCTGGTTGCCAGCGCTCCAGGATCGTTCCATCCTCCTGCGAGAGAAAGAGCTCAGACCACGGGGAGTCGTTCCTGAAGACTCGAACAGGGAAGGCGTCCACCAGTTCATTCGAGAAGATGAGAGCCTTACCCCCGGCCCGCAGGAGGGCCTCCGCAATCCTGTCGTGCCAGCGAGCTCGGCGGCCCAGGGATTTCCTCTGCAGGTTGCGGAGAGTCGGAGAGCGTTCAACGATGTTGTAACGAAGGGATCGACTGCCGATTCGGCGAATCCGCTCCCACGGGGTGAAGGAGAATTGCCGGCGGAGAGAATTCTGGGTGATTCGGGCGAGTTCCCCGGTGCCGGCACCGAGTTCGATCAGTTGCTTATGCCCCGCGGGGTCCTCAAGGATCCACGCTGCGAGCGCTCTGCCCAGATGCGGGAAAAGGGTGGCAGAGGTGGAGAAGTCGCCCGAGGAGCCGATGTCCCGGATGTTCGAGGTGTAGTATCCGTGAGCCTTGTCATAGAGGCAAAGCTCCATGAACAAATCGAAGCGGAGGAGGTTCTCCGCGCCTTCGAAATGAGATTGAAGCCAGATGCTCAGGGGTGGAGTCTTGGTTCCGTCAGATCGAGGCTCATGGCCCCGTGCTCACTTGTTGCTGTCGTCACGATGAATCTGACGTGCAAGGTGTTCGCATCCCTTGATGTCCAGTTTGCCCGAGGCGAGCACGGGAATCTCGTCAACTGGGATGATAAACTTGGGGCACCAGAGGGAGGGAATACCGAGATCCATCAGCTTGTAACGCATGTCGACCACGTCCTGCTCAGGGGTGTCGCTGACAACGGCGGAGAGGAGAGCGATGACCTCGCCCTTCTGCTCGTCCGGCATGCCGACCACGGCGATCTTACGTTCGTCCTCCCCGTCCAGTCCGAGGATTTTGTTCAGATGGCCCTCGAGGGCCTCGTGGGGAACCATTTCGCCCGCGATCTTTGAGAAGCGGGAGACGCGTCCCTCGATATACAGGAAACCGTTTTCGTCGATGCGTCCCACGTCCCCGGTCTTGAACCAGCCGTCCACAATGACTTCGTCCGTGAGGTCCTGCCGGTTGAGATACCCGGGAAAAACGTTGGCGCCCTTGAGCCAGATGATGCCGCTCTGGTTGATGGGGCAGGGCTCGTCGGTTGAGGCATCGGTGAGCCGCACGGCAATACCCGGAAGGAAGGGGCCGACCGAGCCGAGCTTGCCGCTGGAGAGAACCGGAGTCTCGTCGTTCGGGGACGGGGCGTCCGGCAGGTTGACGTTGGTGGCCGGGGAGGTCTCGGTGAGGCCGTAACCTTCAAAGGGAAGGGTGCCGAATTTTTTCTCGAAGGAGCGCGCGAGATTGGGAGGCAGTTTCTCGGCTCCGGTAACAACCAGTTGGAGGGAGGAGAGAAGGTCGGGGTCGATGCGGCGCATGTAGCCCCGCAGGAAGGTGGGGGTGGCCAGGAGAAGCCGGAGCTGGTGGGCGTGAATGAGCTCCGCGAGGCGTTTCGTTTCCAGCGGGCTGGGGTAGGTCACGAGTTTGACGCCCTCAATGATGGGAAACCACAGGGTAGCGGTGCAACCGAAGGAGTGAAACAGCGGCAGGGATCCGAGGATACCGGCGGAGTCGGGAAGCGAGAGGCGGGTGCCGAACTGACAGACGTTGGCGAGAACGTTACGATGGGTGAGGGGCACCCCCTTCGGTTCCCCTGAGGAGCCCGAGGTAAACAGCAGTATCGCCTCTTCATCACCATGACCGCCTCTCCCCAGCCCGAGCAGGCCCTTCAGCAGGCCGGTGGGGAGAATTCTGGACAGGAGAACCCACTTGATGATCCGTTTCCTGATTCCGGGAAGAATGCGTTCGATAAGAAGAAGGTCGCGGTTGGGCGGCCACGGGAAGGTGGGAACCTTGCGGACAAAGGGGTCGGCAGTAATGAACTTGTCGAGGTCGGCCTGGCGGATTGCTGATTGGACAGCATCCTGAGAGGCGGTGAAGTTCAGATTAACCGGGATCTTGTTTGCGAGGAGGACGGCAATGTTTGCGAGGAGGCCACCTTTTCCCGGAGGCAGGATGATGCCGACGCGTTTCTTGTCGGTAGCGTTACGGATTTCCCGGGAGAGTGCGATCGCGGCTCCAAGGAGCTTGGCGTAGGTGAGGGAGCTGTCGTCGGTGCCGTCGTGAATGAGGGTCTTGCCGTGTTTCTTGAGGCCGCCGACGAGGTGTTCGGCGAGAGAGTCATTCAGGAATGAGCGCGAGCTGAAGGATCTCTCGGAGGCCTGAAGCAGATGCTGATAAAAGTTGGCTACGCATACCTCGCTTTCTTTGAGTCGGTCTCCGAAGGCGAAGATGGCCTCCGGGAGACCGGAAAGCGGTTCGGTTGAGAGGCGCGACTCGGCGGGGAGCGAGACCGAGACGGGGATGGTTGGGAGCTTGAGAGCACAGAGGAAGGCCAGCTGGTGCGGAGGAATGTGGCAAG
>Ga0163179_10000575_pt1 | contig 26456 bp, 28 predicted proteins | sample AtlANTMetagenome_FD_109643 | JGI IMG/M metagenome (GOLD analysis project Ga0163179, IMG submission 109643) | Marine eukaryotic phytoplankton communities from the Atlantic Ocean - Atlantic ANT 2 Metagenome | ecosystem: Environmental > Aquatic > Marine > Oceanic | place: North Atlantic Ocean...
CCACGCCAGCTCTGAGGACGGCCTTGGCTGGACCCGACCGGAGTACGGTGCGGGGCGGGTGGCGCTCGACCTCGGAGAGGCTGGGACCTTCGACGACGCCAGTGTGCGAGAGCCCGACGTGTCGATAGCCTCAGACGGCAGCTTCCAGATGCTCTATGTCGGCACTCGCGAAGACGAACACTACGGCCCCGCCGGCCTCGCCCAGTCCATAGACGGTGGCTGGACCTGGGAGCGCCTGGCCCAGGTCACCGAGGGGGAGAGCGAGCTCCAGGGCGGCTCTGTCCTGCAGTCCGCCTATGGTCTCGAACAGTGGTACCAGTGCGATGACGCCTTCTGTTTTGCTGAGAGCACTGGGACGGATGAGGAGGGAGCCGTCGACTGGAGCGATTGGACCCTCCACGAAGATCCGGTGCTTACGAAGAACTGGGCCAGCTGGAACAGCGGGTATATCCAGGCACCTTCGGCCTGGCTGGACGAGGACTACAGGGTCCAGCTCTGGTTCAACGCCTATGACTATGACACCGGTCTCGAGGTGCTGGGGCACGCGCGCAGTGTGCCCAGGCCCGACCAGTGGGTGGAGGTGCAGTTTGTCTGGGATGGCTCCGAGCTCAGTGTGTCTTTCGACGGCGGGCCTGAGCTAACGACTGCGCTCGACAGTGTGTCTACGCTGGTCTTGGAGAGCACTGGCGAGGCCGAGATCGATGAGATCCGGCTCGAGTGGACGCCCCGAGTAGATGGGAAAGACACGGGTCTCGGTGACACAGGTGACGGCGAGGAGAGCGGTGAGGACGAGAGTGGTGAGGAGGGAGGCTCCTCGGACTCGAGCCCCAGCGCAGCGCCGGAGGACTCGAGCTGTGGCTGCACGGCCACACGTCGGTCAACTCCACTCTCTTGGTTGCTCGGTCTCGGGATCCTGCTAGGCTTGATCCCCAGGCGCTTCCCGGGACGTCAGCTCGAAGAAGGATAGCGCCCCACCGGTTCGACTCCCGCGGTCTTTCGGCTCAACTGATGTTGTACACTCGTGGGCATTATCGGAGCTCTAATGAAACGGAATGCCCGGTCGGAGATCAACAGAGGCTATCGGTGGATGCTCACCCATCTTGGTTGGTTCGTCTTTTTTGTCGGGGGTTGTTCCAGCGTCACTGACGATGTGGATTCGGCGGTACAGCCTCCCAGTGTCGACAGCGGAGTGGAAGTCGTCCCAGGTGTTGACGTCACCCCATGGGGTGTTGTGATCAATGAGCTCCACATCGACCCCGATCAGAAGACCGTGCCCGCAGAGTTTGTGGAGCTGATCAACATCTCTGAGGACCCCGTCGACCTGAGCGGATGGACCCTGTGTGACGGCGTTTCTTATGCGTTTGCGGAGGGCACCACGTTGGCTGCGGGAGGCCTCGCAGTGGTTGCCCTCGACCCCGAGACCCTGATGGAGGTCTACGAGGTGGACGCTGCGGCTGTCCTCGGGCCCTTCGACGGTCGACTCGCCAACGACGGGGAGACGGTTGGACTGTGCGACGCGGACGGAGCAGAGGCCGATGTGGTGGAGTACGGGTTGGGCTTTCCTTGGCCTACCGTGGGAGACGCGGTGCCTGCTGACGCTCCGGGCTTTGGCCACTCCGTCCAGCTTGTCCATCCACAATTGGACAACGACCTTGGGGGTTCGTGGCGTTCAGCCTTCCCTACGCCGGGTGGCTCCAACAGCGAGGTGTATGCCTCGGATTTTGGCCCCCAGCTCCGACAGGTGTTGCATGAGCCTCAAGCTCCCGCATCCGGCGAGACGGTGACGGTGACGGTCAAGGCCACCGATCCCGAAGGCGTGGCCGACGTCACCCTACAGCTGCAGGTGGTCGAGCCGGGAGCCTACGTCCGCTACCAGACCTCCGATGGTGAAAACAATCGGGTGGACGACCCCGCCTACGAGTTGGGCTGGCAGGACCTACCCATGAACGACGAGGGCATCGACGGCGATGCGGAGGGAGGAGACGGCGTCTACACCGTAGAGGTGTCGGGGTCGGTGCAAGAGCACCGAAGGCTTGTCCGTTACCGGCTGCTCGCCACAGACGGGAGCGGCAACACAGTGCAGGTTCCCTACGCCGACGATCCCCAACCCAACTTTGCCTACTTTGTCTACGACGGCCTTCCTGCGTGGTCAGGTGCCGACAACCCCAGCGGCGCCAAGGTGGTCGACTACTCGGCCGAGGTGATGGGCTCGCTGCCCACCTACCACTTGCTCGCCCAAGAGGCTGATGTGCTCGAGAGCCAGTACAAGTACATCGACTACATGTCCGAAGAGGCGGGGTGGTACCAGTGGACCGGCGCGCTGGTCTACGACGGAGTGGTGTACGACCACATCTGGTTCCGCACCCGGGGCTGGTGGTCGGCCTACGAGTGGGGCAAGAACAAGTGGAAGTTCGACTTCAACCGAGGCCACAACTTTCAGGCCCGGGGAAACGACGGGGTCGCCTACGACGAGGCCTACGACAAGATGAACTTCTCGGCCTGCATCACGGCGGTGGACTACAACCCCCACCGCGGCGAGCAGGGCATGTTCGAAGCAGTGGCCTATCGTCTGTTTCAGCTTGCGGGAGTGCCTGCACCCAACACCCACTGGGTGCACTTCCGCGTCGTCGATTCCGCCGAGGAGGCAGAGGAGGAGCAGTGGGAGGGGGACTTCTGGGGCCTGTACCTGGTCATCGAGCAGCCCGACGGCAACTTCTTGGATGAGCGGGGGCTGCCTGACGGCAACCTGTTCAAGATGGCGGGTGTCACGCCAGAAGAGTGGACCAGCTACAGCAACCAGGGTCCGACTCAGCCCACCGACATGTCGGACCTCTGGGGCTTTATCGACGCCTACCAGGCTGGGCGAGCCGAAGCGTGGTGGGAGGACAACACCGAGCTCGAGACGTACTTCAGCTACCGAGCCATCGTGGAGTCGTTGCACCACTTCGACATCCCTGACGGTTGGAACAGCGTGTACTACCACCACCCGGAGGCCGACGGTCAATCTGCGCACTGGTGGATGCTGCCCTGGGATGTGGATCTGACTTGGGACTGCTGTAACTACAGCAATGACACTGAGCAGTGGCAGCAAGTCATGTCGCGCTTTCCCGACCCACAAGCCCGCTACCTCAGTCGGGCACGGGAGCTGCGCGATCTGTTGGTCAACGACGACGAAGGGCACCGACTTATCGACGAGCTCGCCGCAGTCATCGCTGATCCTGCGGGGGGCACTTCGTTCGTGCATGCCGACCGAGCCTTGTGGGACCACCACCCCCGGAACACCCGGCCAGGTGAGTTCTACACCAACCCGTCCGGCGACTTCAGCGACATGGTGCAGTACATGAAGGAATTCCTCACAGCCGAGGGATGGGGTGGTTCAAACCTCGACAACGTTGTGGGTGATGCTGACATTCCTGCAACCCCGGAGCTCTACTTCATCGGGGAAGGTGGGTTTTCGGTGGATGAGCTGCGCTTTGAGACCAGCTCCTTCGCCGATCCCCAGGGGCCTGGCACCTTCGCGTCTATGGCGTGGCGTGTGGGGGAAGTGAGCCATGGCCGGTACGAGATCGAGCCGGTCTGGCAGAGTGAGGAGATCACGGAGTTTGAGCCCACAGTCACCGTGCCCCCCGAGGCCGTTGAGGTGGGCCACACCTACCGGGTGCGGGTGCGCATGCAGGACAATTCGGGGCGCTGGAGCCACTGGTCGGCTCCCGTGGAGTTCGAGGCAGAGTAGACCTCCTTCTTTCTGTTCGGGGCGTCCAGCAGGATTGAAGTGCGTTCGGTAGAGAGCACCGCAGGACCTGGGGGAAACGAAACCCCGTAAACTGCGGCTTGCGGATCTGTCGCGCAGATCGTACAGCCGGATCGGCGCACCCTCGAAACGTGCTATTTAGACTCGCCCGGCGTAGCCAGCGGGACACCCCGGGCGAAAACACCCGTTCAAGATATGGGCTCGGGCGTCATTCGAGCGTCTTCATTCCCACGACGACAGAGGATCCCCCATGGCCACGACCCCGAGCAAAGATCACAAGCGCAGAGAGCGCGAACAAAAGAAGATGTACAAACGCCAGGCCCGCGAAGAGGCGAAGGCGGCCAGAAAGGCAGCTGCTGCTCTCGCCGCTGCAGAAGCCGAAGCCGAAGCCGCCAAGAAGGCAGCAGAAGAGAGGCAAGCACAGCTCGACGCGGAGTTTGAGGCGGAGTTCGCTGCGGAGCTTGAGGCCGAGGCGGCCGCGGCCGACGAGGGCGCGGACTAGCCTCTGAACTGCACTGCGCTGTCCCCAAGCACGTTTACGCCAGGTCTCCGACAGACCCTCTGCACTTCCATGGCCCTCACCGGGACACCCTTCATCACGAGCTGACTGGCGAAGCTATGACGCAGATCGTGCAGCCGTATCGACGGGACCCTCATGGCTTACATTCACCGCTCAGACCCCGCGCTCCTGTCGCCAGTCGGGGTTGAAGTGGCTGGTTTGGTAGCGATCCCAACTATCAGGCAACATGGCGACGATAGGGCCGGTTTCGCCTCTGTTGGCCACGTGAACGGCTGCAGCCACTGCTGCGCCCGCCGACCCGCCGACCAGCAGGCCTTCCTCACGCACCAAGCGGTCCGCCATGTCATAGGCTTCGCGATCGGACACAGAGATGGCTTCGTGGATTAGCCCTACATCCATCACCCCTGGAATAGCGCTCGATCCGATGCCTTCGAGTGTGTAGGCGCCATCGGGGCCCATTTTGCCGTGGTTTACCTGGTCCGCGAGTCCGCTGCCGACTGGATCGGCAAGCACAACGCGTGCTTCGGGACAGGCCATCTGAAGGTACCGCGCTACCCCGGTGATCGTGCCACCGGTTCCAGCGCCGGCCACAAAGGTGCCGAGCGTTCCGCCGACCTGCTCAAGCAGCTCGGGGCCGGTGGTGGTTTCGTGGACGGTGGGGTTGGCGGGATGGTTGAACTGATCGGTGAGAAACCAGCCTCGGTCGGTGGCGAGTTGACGGGCGACCTGTTGAAAATTGCGTGGGTCATCAGGCGGAGCGTTTTCAGCAATGACCAGCTCCGCGCCCAGCGCCCGCAGCGCGCGGCGTTTGTCTTCGCTCATCTTCTCGGGCATCACACAGACCAGCTTGTAGCCGCGTACGGCGGCGATAAGGGCCAGACCGACGCCCGTATTGCCAGCGGTCGCCTCAATAAGGGTCGCACCGGGCTGTAGTTCGCCGGACTTCTCGGCCGCGGTGATGATGGCCTTGGCTATACGGTCTTTGGTGGAGCCCCCGGGGTTGAGGTGCTCGCACTTCACCCATATCGGCACAGGGCTCTCGGCACCGATGCGGTTGAGGCGCACCAAGGGCGTCTGACCGATGGCGTCTAGGATTGAATGTGGAGGGGCTTGCATAGACGAGACCGGTGTAGGATCGGGTTGAGTAGAGGGCACACGTTACCTATCGCGTCAAGGCGCGCGATTAGGCCTCTGTGATCACGAGCGGCCCGTAAAACCAGGTCTCGGACTCGACGACCTCCCAGCCGCCGTCGGTCAGATCGCCCTCTTCGTCGAGCGAGAGCACGGCCGTCCGCGCTTCTTCGGACATGCCCTCGGGGAAGGTCCACTCGTGACGTCCATCCTCAAAGGTCCAGTCCTGAAAGTCGAACTGTTCGTATAGGTTCAGCCCTTGCTCTTCATTGTAGTTTGAGAGGTCAGGGCGTTTGTCGAGCCAAATCGTCCCGTGTGACCAGTGTTGGACCCGCCGAAATTGGGGGTGCTGTTCATAGCCCCCCTTTTCCCAGATCCCGTAGAGCTCATTTTGAACCACCCGGGTGGCTTGGAGCTTGAACATCGAAAAGGTCCTCGGCGATGGGGGCTTAGGGGTGTCCGACGGGCATTCACCTACCGGACTCCTGTGGCCACCGCTTAACGGGCGCTCAAACCGTCGACAGCCATTGCCCGTGAAATGTGGTGTGTCGTGGGCCGTTGAACCAGGCCGAGGCCACAGGTTCGGTGCCTGGCGATTCGCCATCAAAGATAAGCAAGCCCGACTTCCCGGTTTGGGCCTGGTAGGCCATGCTCAATATCCAGGCGGCCGACTCTTCTGTCCGACCCCTTTTGGGCACGACCAAAGGCTCACCTGGGTAGGTGCCGGTCGCGCTGGGCATCACGACCGACTGGCCGGTTTCGATGTCGTATCGACAGAGCGTGTCGGGCAGCCCCAGCCGCGCGACGTCAGGGCTGGCGTGTTCTGCCATATACACAAAGCGGTGTGGGTGACCCCAATACAGTGGGTTCACCTGCGGGAACTCTCCCGAGCGTACGCCGACGGCTTCCATGGTGTGGGTCCGGCGTTTGATATCGATGCGCATTCGGTACAAGCGCCCGTTCATCTGCCCGCCATTGGGCTCGCCGGTGATGATATTTCCGATGGCTTGGTTGTTTTCAAAGTCGGCGTACCGCACCAAGTCGACGATCACCTGGCTGCCGGACTGATGGGCGTTGGCGAAGTGCCACTGAAAGAACGGGTCTACCGTGAACCTGATGGGTTGGTCGGGGGCGTCGAGTGGCACCACCAGCACCTCGGTCCCTCGCTCCGGCTCCCAGACAAAGCCGTCTGCGACCGCGCCTTTTGCTTTGAGCACCTTGCCCATGTCCATGCGTAGTGGCGGCAGAAGCAACACGGCAGACCGGTCGGTGAGCGCAAAATCGTGCACTAAAGGTGCGTGTGCGTCTTCTTGTTTGAAGAGCACGGTGGCCTTGCCCGACGGGCTCACCGAATAAAGCCGCAGGGTATTTTTCAGCCCGAATTGGATGCCGGTGTTGATCAGCTGGTCGCTGCCTGCGAGCTTGTGCGGGTGTGCTGAGAACCCGCCTTGTACGACGCCGTTTAGGTCGGTGCTGTCTAGCCGGGCAAAGGTTTCTGGGTCGATACGCGTTGGCGGGCAGGATTCCACCAAGGCCCAAAGCTCATCACCGACCGCGATGACATTGGTGTTCGCCACGTTCTTCATCTTGGTGCCCAAAAGCTTGAGCAGCGGCCGGTCGACCGTAGAACCAAAACCCAGGTGAAGGCGTGCCTGCTTTGCGCGCTCCTTTAGGAGACCGGGGCTTTCTATCAGGCGAGACGCGCCCTCCGCTTTGCCTTGTCCAAGTCGGATGGCCAAGATGCCGCCATCCCCGTCAAACCAGTGCTCGTACCGCTGACCGTCGGGTGCGATGAAGCCCATGGCACCATTTCGAACCAGTGTGCCTTCGAGCTCGGCGGGCAAGGTGCCTTGTACCTCAAGGGGTTCAAAGCCGTGGGATTTGACCGGTCCGTCGAAGGTGGGAAACCACGGTGCAGACGTCGCACGCACGGTGGCGGGCAAGGTCCAGGCTGCCAGCATGGCAGTAAATTCGCGGCGACTGATCGACATGGGGCCCGTTGTATTGGTGACGAACAGCGCCGTCAATAATCTACCTAAAAGTCAGTCGGCGCCTTGCGCTGCAATGCTTGCGCCGAGTGTGTGGGCGGGCTGCCGATGATACGGAGGGGTATGACCGACAGAACAGCCCAAGACCCGCCCGCTGCGTCTACGCGCGATTGTCTTGTGGCGGCGCTCTATAAATTTGTGCCGCTGGACGCGCTGGAGGACCTTCAGGTCAGCCTGAAAGCGGTGTGTGCAGACGCTGGGATCAGGGGCACGTTGTTGCTTGCATCGGAAGGGCTGAACGGCACCATCGCCGGCCCCGAAGAAGGGGTCCGCGCGGTCTTGGAATGGCTCCGGAGCGATCCACGGTTGACCGACTTGGAGCACAAGGAGTCTTGGACCCACGCGATCCCGTTTGGGGCCATGAAGGTGCGGCTTAAAAAAGAGATCGTCACTTTAGGCGTGCCCGGTGTGGACCCACGCGAGGTTGTCGGCACGTACGTCGACCCCAGCGATTGGAACGCCTTGATCGCGTCTGAAGACGTGGTCGTTATCGACACGCGCAATGATTACGAGACCGAACTTGGCAGCTTTGAGGGGGCTATCGACCCACGTACCGAGTCGTTTCGCGATTTCCCGTCTTGGCTGGAAGCGCAAGAGATAGGTCCGGACACCCGCGTCGCGATGTTTTGCACCGGGGGTATTCGCTGTGAGAAGGCCAGTTCGTACATGGTGGCGCGTGGTTACGACCAGGTCTTTCACCTGCAGGGTGGGATCTTGAAGTACCTCGAAGAGGTCCCCGAGTCCGAGAGCCTTTGGCGCGGCGAGTGCTTTGTGTTCGATGAGCGCGTCACGGTGAACCACCAGCTGGCGCCGGGTGTGGAGGAAGAAAAGTGAGCGCGTTGCCTATCCTCTACAGCTTTCGTCGTTGTCCCTACGCCATCCGGGCGCGGCTTGCGCTGCAGGCCAGTGGGCAGGTCTGTGAGCTCCGCGAGGTCGTGCTGCGAGACAAGCCGCCGAGCATGTTGGAGTACTCGCCTAAGGGCACCGTGCCTGTGCTCGTATTGCCCGGTGGCCAAGTCATCGATGAGAGCCTGGATGTGATGAACTGGGCGCTTCAACAGTCCGATCCCGAAGGCTGGCTCGCGCCTTCGCAGACCGATGCAGATGAAGTCGACGCGCTGATCGCGTGGAATGACGGAGACTTCAAACACCACTTGGATCGCTACAAGTACAGCACCCGGTACGAGGGCGCAGACGCTTCAGAACATCGAGACGAAGCCGAGCGCTTCCTCGATGCGTTGAATGCGCGTCTTTCGGGGCAGGCCTATCTATTCGGCGCCAACATCAGCTTGGCAGATGCAGCCCTGCTGCCATTCATCAGGCAGTTCGCCAACGCGGACCGAAAGTGGTTCGATGCCTTGGGTTACCCGGACCTACAGCGCTGGCTTGGAGACTTCCTCGACTCTCAGGCCTTTTTAGACGCGATGCAGAAGTATCCGCAGTGGCATGCAGGGAATGAGGTCACGCGTTTATCTGTTCGGGCCGGGTCGAGTGGCTAACAAGGCGCGCTGTACGCCGATTCTTTTCCGGATTCTCCCAGCCGATGCACGAGAGCACCCATGAACTATAGATCCCTCCTGGTCTTGTTGGCGCTGATGACCGCTGGCCTGAGCTCCAGCTCGGTCGCGCGCGCGGCGTCCGTTTTCGACACGCCTGCCGATCAGGTCGTGACCGCGCTGACGCCCGAGCTCGTGAAGCGAGACCCGATGTCGGTGTTGTTTATGGCCGCTCCCCCATGGGACGACCGTACGCGCGTTCTTGAGCTCATGCGGGAAAATGTACAGCTCTATGCCTACATGCCTGAATCGCTCCGTGCGGACCCCGAGATCCTCGCGCTGGCCGAAGCGCTTGGCCTTCCCAAGGGCGTGAAGATCACGAAAGAAACCCAAGCGCGCGTTTTGCCAAGTCCGGATGCCAAGGTGGCTTTGGGCCCAAGTGATACGACCAACGGATACCTGGCGGATGTCCGTCCGGTCCAGTCCTTTGCCGCGGATGACCTCCTGCAGGTCTTCGACACCAAGACCGTTGATGGCACGGTGTGGGTCAAAGTTACCGAGGCGCGACCCGTCCCTCGAAGCGAGGACAAGAATCTGTTTCAGATGCTTTCCAACGTCGGGGGAGTGGACTTCAAAGACTTCAGTCACACCGTGGATGAAGGCTGGATACCCGCGACATCGACCGAGCCCGCGATCCTATCCGCCCGCTACATCACGGGGCTGTACCGACTGGCCTCGGTCCAGAATGGTGACATGGGCATCTACGTCGACTTCGATGAACAGCAGTTTAGCGGCTTCGACAGGGTTCACTACACGCTGATGATGCTTCTGGACGGGGGGCAAATCTCTCCGGGGGATCGCATTCGCGTGGTTTGGAAAGAGTCCTTGCTGAAGTCTGAAGAGCCCGAGCTGGTGTGGCTCCCCTTCAAGCCGTGGGAGCCGTCCGAGGCTTCGCCCTAACGCTATGAAAAGGTACCCTATTTGTGACCTATGCCCGCTTTAGGGTTGTGATGGTGAGTGTTAGAGATTCTGGGGGGAATCAGAATGAGATTTTTCGGATTGTTGCTGCTGCTGGTCGGCTGCGCTGATGTCGAACCGACCGACGCATGTATCGAGTACGTCTCGTGCATTCAGGCGCAGGATGAGGTCAACGGCCTGCAGACAGACCTTGTCAGGTTTGAGGCAGGTGGTGCCTGTTGGACCAACCCAGACATCGCCGCGCTGTGCGATCGAGGGTGTGTCAACGGTATGGATTGGTTGCAGGAAGCGGGTGAGAACCTTCCGCAGGAGTGTGTGCAATGAGGCGGCTTTGGATTGCTGGTGTTGTGATCGGTGTCGCCGCCCCTGCCTGGGGGCACCGGCCTACCTCCTTTGATGCGGAAGAGATCGTCACCGATCCTACGTTTAGTTGGACGATACCCGGGAAATTCGAATCGGGTACCGAGGTGTTCTCGTTCACGTTGGACTACGAAGCGCCGTTTGCGTTGCCGTTCGAGATCTTGGTTCCCACCGCTGGCGGAAATGGCGACTTTCGACCCCAATATGTGATCGTCGGTCCGGGGTTGCCTAAACCCTCAGACGAGGTGCTCGCAGCGCTTCCGGACGATGTGGAGATCGGCGCTGACGACGGGGTGTTTTTCGAAGCCAACGATGATGATGACCGGTTTTTGTTTTTCGAAGGCGTGATGCGCCGCGCGCTCGTGAGCAGCGGTAGCACAGCAGTAGCACTAGGTGCAGGCACCTCTACGATCTGGATTTGGTCGCCGAACGAAGACCTGGGCGAATTTATGTTCGGATTTGGGGTGGAGGAGAATTTTGAAGACGGTGGATTTGGGGGCGTGTTCTCCAATTGGAGTGATTTTGCTTACTAGTCTTATGGCAGTTGGTTTGGCGTTCGCCTCGCCGGCTTCGGCTGACGAAGCGGTGTCTACTTGGGATGCGTCTCGTTGGTCTGTTGGCGTCCCTGTAGAGGTGGACGTCGTCGGCTTCGCGGTCGGCCTTCATCCGGAGGTGCTCTACCGCCCGTTTAATCCGGACGGTGGCTTCAATGTGAGAGCCGCAGCAGGCACGATGGTTGGGACGGAATTGACGCTGATCTCGCCTTTGGCTTTAGGGCTCAGACAAGAGTTGTTCCCCACAAAGCGTGTACAGCCTGGTTTAGGCATGGGCATGCAGTGGCAGTCATTTGCGGTCTATGGCGATTCGTTACATCACCGGATGGACATGTACATGGAACTTACGGTTCATACGCAAGTTCATGACGACTACGATGTCGGGCTCCAACTCAGTCCGGAGATCGGGCTGATTGGTGTCGGTGAAGAGGGGCTTTATTCCACCTTCGGTCTTGGCATGGCGGTACGGCTCAACGTGCAGCGCAATTCACTCTGAATGAGGCGCGCGGGCTGAACAGTCCGCTCTAAATCCGGCGATGTAGTTACTCTGCGCTGAACTTGACGGTGAGGGTGAAGCCCACCGTGAGGTCTCCTCCGGCCAGGGTGCGAACAAGGCGTTGGTTCGACATGGGCTCCATGGCGCAGTCCTGTAGGGCTTCTGGGCCTGTCGCTGTGACGTTCGTCTTCAAGATCCCGTGAGAGCCCAGCGCTTCGTAGGTCACGGAGCCCTCCAGGCCGGGCGCGGTCTTTAGCGCTTCCTCGTAGCAGGTCTGAATCGGCCGTTGGAATTGCTCGACCCCCACAAAATCGTATGCGAGCACATCGCTTAGGGTCGTAGGCATGGACGCGTCGGGGTGTTCGCCCGTCTCGACGGTGACGCTGGGGCTGCTGCTGCTGCATGCCAGCAGTACAAGCGAGAGTGTCATGATCATGGGAGCGACCTCACAACGCGAAAGCCGACGTAGTGCTGACCGATCGCGGATTCATATTTTTCGCGGTTGGCGATACGGAGGAATTCCGACCAACCTCCATAAGAGCCACCGCGAACGACTCGCTCGGTGCCAGATTCGGGTCCGACGGGATCTACTCTAGAGCCAGATTGGTAGGTGTCCTCTCCGTACCAGTCCCAGCACCACTCAAACACATTGCCGCTCATGTCGTAGAGTCCCCAGGCATTGGCTGCCTTCTGTCCGTAGACACCGGCACCGCCACTTACCGCGTGGGTCTTGCCCCCAGCGTTCCCAGCGTGCCACGCCACTTCATTGAGGTCGTTCGCGCCTGCGTACAGGGTGTCCTCGCCCGCCCGTGCCGCGTATTCCCACTCTGCTTCCGTCGGGAGCCGATACCCTTTGCAGGCGGGTCCCTTCGGCCAACTCACGTCCTTTCCGGAAATGACGTAGCACTGCTCCAGCCCTTTCCGGAGAGAGAGCGCATTGGCAAAGGCCACAGCATCAAACCAGTTCACATTCTCGACGGGACAGTTATCGCCACCAACTTTCCCTGTGGTGGTCGGAGACCTACTTTCCGAGCCCCAGCAAGTGTAATCGGCATCCCTATGTGCATAACGGGGAGCGTCGTTGTCCCTAAATTTAGAAGGGTTGCTGCCAATCACGGCTTGGTACAGTCCCTGGCTCACTTCGGTCACGCCAATCTCAAACCCGCTCACAGTGACTTGATGGGCAGGCTTCTCGTCAGATTCGCAAAGAGCGCGCTTCATGGGTTTTCCGAGGAGATCGCTTTCCTGCGGGGGCATCGCACCTGGTGTACAACCCATCGTGAAGCTGCCCGGCGGCAGCGCTAGCATCACATAATCAAGGTTCGCGGCCTCCCGTCGGGCGCGCTCTGCCTCCCGCGCTTGCTCTTCCGCCTCAATCCGCGCTTCCTCTTCAGCCTTCAACTTCGCGACCTTTTTCTGGTAAGCAGATGGAGGCACGCGTTCTTTCATTTTTTTCTTTTGAGCGTGCAACTCTCGCGCTGTCGGCTGGTCCTCGGATTGGTTTGGAGATTCCGTTCCACACGCCAGTAAGAGAGGAAGTAGAAGCGCCCAAGACATTTTCTGCATCTTGATTTACCTGCTGTGGTCAGGAAAGGGATAGGAAAGGCTCGCTGACCTTTGAGCATGATTGAAGCTCGTTAGGCAGAGACTACCGCAGGACGTGGGGGCAACGGAACCCCGTAAACCACAAATTACGCGCGCTGCTTAAAGCGAGGATCCTATGAACAATAACGATATTCTGCGTCGGATCCGCTACGCGCTCGACCTCCCCGATGCTCGGATGGTGGAGGTCTTTGCCCTTGGTGGCCAGACGGTCACACCTCAAGAAGTCCGCACCTATATGCTCAGTGAAGAGGAGCAAGATGATGAGTACGCGGTGGCCTGCACGGATGCACTTTTAGGCGGGTTCTTGGATGGTTTGATCATCGATCTTAGGGGGCCTCCGCCCGCTGGCCGATCTGCACCGCCGTCTTCTCACGCGTTGACCAACAACCTGACGTTGAAGAAGCTCCGCATCGCGCTCAATCTGAAAGAAGACGCCATGATGGCTATCCTTCACGCGGGCGGTCACCCGCTTTCGCGAGGTGAGCCGACCGCTTTGTTTCGCAAGCCCCAGCACAAGCACTACCGTGCGTGTGGCGACCAAGTCCTTCGGAAGTTTTTGAAGGGTCTCACCATGCGACTGCGTCCCACCGATGCAGCGCCCACCCAGTAGAGGTTTCGCCATGTCCTTTGACTATGAAAAGCGAGCTGCTGCGCGATTGCTGTCAGCGATCGAAGACGGCATCATGTCCGCGGACGATACGCTGCCTTTGGTCACCGAGGCTGACCCGGCCCTGGTTTATCTGGTCTTTGCTTGGCTCCGCGCCCGCTACCACCCGGGCCATTCGGCGTCCGAAGGGGTTTTGGGGCGCATTGTTCGGCTGTGTACAGAGAGCCCCAAAGTGGCTCGGATGGCGCGTACAGGCGAGCAAGACCCTATCTCCACATGGTTTGAAGAGACCTACGAATACCGCGACTTCGATCGCACCGAGTTCATCGCTTTGATCGTGGAAAAGCTTGAGGGCTAAAGCGTCACAGGCTGTATTGAGCAGCGTTTGCGCTTCGTGGGAGTGAGTAAGCGGGGAAACTTACTGAACAACACGCACGCCCGAGATAGGGGTGGGCCATGCTGATTACGACATCTTCAGGTCTCGCCGAATTCTGCGCGCAACTCCGCAATGCCCCTTACATCGCGGTGGACACCGAGTTCATGCGCGAAAAGACCTACTACGCCAGGCTGTGCCTTGTGCAGGTGGCGTATGGGGACTTGGCGGCTGCGATTGATCCGCTCGTTGATGACATCGACATGTCTCCGCTTCGGGACCTGTTGTGTGACCCGAAGATCGTCAAAGTGCTGCATTCGGCGACTCAAGACCTTGAGATCTTTCACACCCGGATCGGGCAGGTGCCGAGCCCTATCTTTGATACGCAGATCGCAGCGTCTGTGTGCGGTTTGGGGGAGCAGCCAGGCTACGCGAAGTTGGTGGGTTCGCTGTTGAATGTGCAGATCGACAAGGCTTCGCAGGTCACCGACTGGTCGCTACGTCCGTTGTCGCCCCGGCAGCTGGAGTATGCGCTTGGCGACGTGACACACCTCTGCGTCGTCTACGAGAAGATCCTCCGTAAGCTGGAAGAGAGCAATCGGTCCGCCTGGGTGCGCCAGGACATGGACGCTCTGATTGACCCGTCACGGTACGGGGTGGAGCCCGCTGAGGCTTGGCGTCGCATCAAGGTCCGTCGTCCAAGCCGAAAGACTCTGGCGGTACTGCGCGATCTGGCCCATTGGCGTGAAGAGAAGGCGATGAACCTCGACATCCCTCGCAATTGGGTCGCTCGGGACGAAGTGCTGATTGAGGTGGCCCAGACCTTTCCCAGTAATGTCGATGCACTTTGCCGTGTGCGCGGGCTCAAGCCGAATGTCGCCCGTGGGCGGGACGGTAAGGCGATGCTTAGCACCATGAAACGGGCGCTGGCTTCACCGGAGGAGACCTGGCCCGAGATCCCGAAAAAGCGCAAGCAGATTTCGGGCCACGAGTCGCTGGTAGCGCTCCTCTCCGCGCTCTTGAAGCGCCGCTGTGAAGCACATGGCGTGGCGCCTTCGATGGTGGCCAAGCGGGCGGACCTCGACCGCATCGCCACCGAGTCGGATCCTGATGTGCCCGCGCTGCGGGGATGGCGCCGCGAGGTCTTTGGCGCGGACGCGCTCGAGCTGTGTGCGGGGCGCCTTGCGCTGACGGGTCGGAACGGCGACGTCGTTGATGTGGCGCTGCCGGAGCGCTAAGGTCTGCCCTAGTTAGCCGACCCGTCAGTCACGATGAAGCGGTAGATCTTCGTGCGGTACAAGTCCGTAAGCTGCGCGGTTTGTTCTGGCGCCCAGCCCGGTAACGCGAAGGTGTTGCTGACCACCGCAGTGCCCGGGCAAAGCTCCGACTGAAGCTTGGTCGCCAATCGCTCCATGCCTCGCGGATACAGATAGCAGACAACGACCGAGGCCTTTGACATGTCGTCCCGATAAAAGTCACGGCGTATGACTTCGATGTTTTTGCGTCCCGATAAACGGACCCTCAGGCTCAAAAACAGCCAGGGGATGGTCGAGAGTTCATAGGCGATGATGCGCCGGTCTGGGAACTCGCTTGCGAGGGGGATGACCAAGCTGCCCCACGCCGCGCCAAGTTCGTAGATAGGCCCCGCGCGGGTTGGGCGCACAAACTGCAAGACTTGCTGTATTGCCCGGCCCGAGGAGGGCATGGGCGAGATCCCAGTCCGGACGACCCCCACCAATATCGACACCATGGCGGCCAAGGCGCTCGCGCCCAGCAAGATTTGGAGGGGTAGCGCGTCCATGTGTGCGGTAGCCCTAACGACTGTGCGAGAGGATGAAGTCTACTCTCTCGGCCACCGATCCTGGTGGGACAACAATGGGTGCGTATCCGTAGGCTTGGTAGCAAGCGCGGACCTCGTCGCTGATCTGCGCGGCTAACGATTGAGATTCCATTCTCACCGCGGTGGTTTCATAGGTCTCGAGCGGGGCCAGGAAAAACACCTGCTTGTAGCGTTTGGTGTGAAGCCAGGATGTGACGCCGGGACCCATGCTGATCCCCGCGCGGGACCCGAAAACAATGTCCTCGATGAACGAGGTGTCGGTAAACATCAGCTGATCTGCCGGAAGCCCCTCAAATAGCGCGTAGTCTTCTTCAAGAACCCCTTGCTGCCAATCCACGGGGTCCATTCTAAGACTACTGGACGTCTCGCCCCTGGCGATTCCCTCTTCAAGCATCCGCTCGGAGGTCTCCACCTCTACCCGGTGCCCGCGTTCTGAAAGCGCACGCAGGATCGTCGTTTTGCCCGAGCACGGGCCTCCCGCGATGACGTGGATCTGCGTCTCAAACGGCGCGCCAGCGGGGGCCGGCACATCGAATTCCAAGGTCGCGGATTCACCGGGCCGAAACACGTTCTTTCCCTCGAACCGCTTGGTGCCGTTGACGTAGCTGTAGTATTTCCGGCATTCGCACGACAGGTACTCGATGTCGATGGGTTGGAAGCTTCGTCGGGCTTCCGGCCAGTATTCGGCTTGCAGGGCGATCATGCGCTCACAGGTCTGGGCGTGATCTTCGAGACCAAGGTGTTGTTGAAGGCGGTCTAAATACGCGACGGCGCCAATGCCCGTTGGGACGTGACTCGCGGGGCTGATCACGTCTGGTCGGAACCAAGCTAAGTCCATGACCGCCATGAAGATTGGGAAGTCATTGCTCATGTTGAAGCGGCCGTTGATGGCTTCGGTCGCCGCCACCACGTCGCCCTTTGCGTTCAAGATCATCTCCGCCAGATTGCCTTTGATCTGTGAAAACAATCGGGTCGCGGAATCCAGGCGGGAGTAGTTCACGCCTTCCCACTGCACCGGCTCGACGGGGTATGCGGCGACGTTGCACCAGGGCTGCTCCGGCAGGCCCTCAAGGGTCTGTACGAGCGCGTCGGGGCTCTGCAATTGGTCCAGCGAGAGCGCGTCCAGAGTGGACTGGCGGTTGCACCACCTGGCGAAGAACACGGCCTGCACCAGATTAGGCAGCTCGGAAGGCACGGGGTCCAAGAAGCGAAAGAGCGCTCTTGAGCCCCGGTCATCTTCTCGGAAGATGTTGAGGAACCGGGCCTGTTGAAAGATGGGGTCTTCGGACCAAGGCGGAGGCGCCCCACGTTCGCGGCGAAGGCGGATCGCCTCGCGTTCCCGACAGAAGTCGAAAAAGGCCTGCACCGGGTCGTCAAGGATCAAGCCGTCCAGCGCAGTCGCGTAGGGATTGTCTATACCCACCGTGTGCTCCTCATCCGCTCATCTGTCTGGGTAAGCGCTGTTCTAAAGGGCGATCGTAACGGAAGCGGATTGGCAGCCGTTGCCCCCGTCGCAGCGTTCGCCGTTGGGGTAGTAGGGTTCGGACCATTCCGGGAAGACGTCGTCCGCGAGCAGGTCCGCCCCGTCTTCTTCCAAGGCGACGCTGATGGATTCGGGCGCGACCCCCATGCCTAGGTTGATGTCCATGTGCACGGCGCCATCGGGATCTACCTGTGCGCAGGTGGGCTGATCGTCGCTTTCGGTAGACCAGGTCCATGTGCAGGTTTCGATGCCGTCGTCGCCGAGATCGACTGACAGCGCGTACTCGGCGCCTTCCTGCCACGTGGCGCCGTCGACGGATAGCGACAGCATGCCAATGCAGCCCATCTCCTCACAAGCCAAGGGCACACAGGAGGCAAGGGCTACAGGCGCCAGGGCTATCAAGGCTTTGAATCGTCGCATCATCGCACCTTTAAATAAGGGGTCTTGTCAGTCTTCGCGTACGCTAAATCCACACATCACCCTGCGCCGTCATCGGCCCGCCGGCCTCCCCCGTGTTCACGACACCGCGGGGTTCTACAAGCAGCACATGGCACTCTTCGTCCGCCACTGGCATGTGTTCTACCCCTCGCGGGACCACGTACATCTCGCCCGCGGACAACCGCACTTCGCCATCTCTAAACACGATGCGCAGCTGTCCATGCAGCACCAAGAAAAGCTCGTCGGTGTGTTCGTGTGCGTGCCAGACAAAGTCGCCTTCGAGCTTCACCAGCTTGAGTTGGTAGTCGTTTAGTTCGGCGACAACCTTTGGGGACCAGTGGTCGGAAAACTGTTGCAATTTGGCGGCGAGATTGATGGCTTCAAAAGGCATGATCGCGTTTTCCCCGGCGGTGGACCTTGTGGTCGGAACGTATCATGCCTCGCACAGGCAAGAGCTTTCGGTAAACGCGTAGTGCCTTTGGCTTCGTTAAACGGTTAGCAGCCGCGCCACTCGGATGTTTCTGCTTATCAGAACGAAGGACGACCGCATGAAGCCCAAGACACTCCTGACAGTCACGATTGTATTGATGGTTCTTCACGGTCTTGGCCTGATGTTCGGCGCCGAAGACGCCGCCAAGATGGGCATTGAAGACATCAGCGATGATGCGCTGAACATGGGCAAGGGCGCCTATGAGATCGCATCCTTCTTCAACTTCTTCCTTGCAGCCGTGCTCATCTCTGCGCGTAATGTCGGCGCCGAGGCGCTCCGTGCGCTCTCCAAGGGCATTGCTATTGGCTACGTGCTGCTGACCGCGGGCGTGATCTACCACATCTTCACGCTCATCCCCGGTCAAGCCCCTCCCGCTGTCATGGGTGGCGTCTTTGGCGCGATTACCCTGTGGGCGCTCTACGTCGCGTTTGGTACCAAGGACTAACCGGCGTCGTCTTCACCCAGAAACCGGTCGAGTGCGTCTTGGAAAGCGTCCGCGCTTTCTAGGAAGCACCAGTGGTTACCGGCTAAGCCCACGGCTTCGCTTTCTGGGTTGTGAGACGTCACGTCTTGGCGCCACGATTCGGTGTGAAACTGGAGCGCGCTTAGGCCGCTTGTGCCGTAAATAAAGAGCACGGGCAGGGACGCTGGTGGCGTCCACCGGGCGATTTCGTTGCGGAAATAGCCAATCCACGGTCCTGGGTTTGCGCCCTCTCGCCAGGCCTGTCGGTAAAGCCAGCCGTGGTGGGCGTTGGGCCGCAACGCCTCGGGGTATCGGGGGCGCGGGAAGAAGGCGCAGAAGATGCGCATCATGCGGTCGCCGATCGGGCCGCTGAGCGTGTGCGCTGCGATCAAGAGCGTGTGGTAGAAGAGCACAAATAGCGTGATGACGAGCGATTTGGCGGAGGCGCCTATCTCTAAGGTGACAAGCTTCCCCGCCGCGTCCGGATATCGCGCGAGCAAGCGGTACAAGAACACCGCACCCCAGTCGTGACCGACGAGCGTGGCACCCACCGCGCCGGTTGTGGTCAAGGTCGCATACAGGCGCTCAACCACGTCGTCGAAGCGGTGCGGGGTTGTGTCTTGGCGGTCGGTCTCAAACCCGGGCAGAGCGACAAGCACTACCCTGAAACCTCGTCTGCGCAGATGTGCCGCCGTGGGGGTCCACACCGTGTGGGTGTCCGGAAACCCGTGGATCAGCACGACCGTCTGTGATGGCGGTGGCGTGGGGCCATCGTCCCACAGCACCATGTGTTCGAGAGGTTCGGCGGTTTGATGACGCATACGCTCCCGCGGGGGGTATGCGCTACGAGTAGTCGTTCTGCTGTAAGAACGCGAGTTCGCTTTCCGTCTTGGTCTTTTGCCAGAGCGTCTTGTCGCCAAAGCCGATCTCATTGTTCCGTGCCAGCGCGAGCTTCATCATGCCGAATGGGCGCTTGATGAGCTCGTAGAAGAACAGCGGGCGTACACGCTTGCTGAAGTAGTAGCGCATGGGCTCTGCGAACAGGTAGTGCATGCTGAGCGTGACTTCGTCTGTGTCGGTGTAATGGAACCAGTAGGCGGGCAGATAGAGCACCTGGCCCGGTTCCAAAGTGAGCTCCAGCTCTTCATGCGGGTGCTTTTCGGCGAGGAAGTCGTAAGCGTAGAGGTCTTTGTGCTCGATGCCATCCAGCCCTCGGAAGTCGAGGTGCCAGGTCTTACGGCCAGCGAGCTGGATCACGAAGACCGAGTTCACATGGGCGTGGTTGGTCATCTTGCAGGACGGCGTGCTCAAGAAGATCGCCCACTTCTTCTTGGCGAAGAAGTGCAAGATGATGTCCATCAAAGTGAGCGCGTAGTTGCGGATCTTGTCGAAGTAGGCGGTGTTGAAGAACTGCTCGAGGCGCCGGCCCAAGAACACGTCGGCACGCAGACGGTACTTCTCACCGTTTTCGATGCGCGCGAGCAGGTCATCCAGCTGAATATGCTCCGAGTTGGATTCCGGGTTGAAGCAGGTCACAGGCAGGTCGGGGTAGTTCCGCTTCAGGAACTCTACGTCGATGTTGTGCGGGTTTTGTTGCGCGTTTTCGATCACGAAAGGCACCTTGCGTTCAAACGCGTCCCGAATCCCCTCGGTGTCCGACGCGTCGAAATAGGCCACCGCGTCGACCGGGCGGTCGGTGACTTGAGTGTGTGTCATTGCCAGGCTTGCTTGCATCGAAAAGCTCCATTCTCTTTCACGCCCACAGACGCGCGCGTCGGAGATTTATTCAGCCCAAATCCAGAGTTCTGGGGGCTTGTGAGCCCCGGTATACATCGAAGTTTTACGTTCGTCTTCTCTTTTTTCGACTCACGAGTAGAAAAGGTGCAGATCAGCGTTTCTGGCGGCTTCGCTCGTGCGCCTGCTGCGCCGGTGATACGCATTCCGTCGAGCTTTTTTGTGAAGAGGAATGAGGTAATGCTTCGAATCGCACGGTCTCAATGGATGTCACTGGCGCTTGTCGGTTTACTCGCGTGTGGAGGCGACACGGAATCCGATCCTCCGGGTCCTCCAGGTCCTCCGGGACCGACGGATACGGGCAGCGACACAGGGTTGGATCCGGACCCTGGCCCTGATGCCGAGCCGGTCTACCTCAGTATCTCTGGGGGCGGTTGGAATACGCACAGCGCCCAGGCCGGTTGGTTTTCCGGCATGCTCGACGCGTCCGGAGCAGACCTGGCGGCATTGACGCAGCACGTGGACGCTGTTTCGGCGAACTCCGGCGGTGCATGGTTTCTGACGCAGCTCGCCTATTCAGAGGCGTTCCGTGATGCGCTCGAGAATGATCGCGACGCCTACACCACGACGGGCTTTCTGGGGCAAACACGGGACTTCTGGGAGTTCGATGAGCCGTGTACGGACCTGGCTTTGTACACCTACGAAGTCATGTGCGACTACCTGGACTCCACCAAGCCCATATTCAGAATGATGAAGATGGCAGATACCGATGAGCTGGACTGGTCAAAGATGGTCAGCGATGTGGTCTATCGGCCCTTCGAGATGTCGAAAGAACTGACCGGCCACACGCTCTCCGATGCACGGCAGGCGTGGGCTGAGGACAAGGCCTTGGTCTTGGCGGCGGCCATGATGACCGACCAAGTGATCCTCTCCAATGACAAGTGGTCGACGAAGTACTTCGACATCAACGTCAGCGATAAAGACATGTACGACCAGGTGAACTTCACCCCTGCGTTTTTGTCAGACATGGGCGGTTCGGGACATAGCGCGCCCAGTATCTTCCCCGCTGATACGATGGTCGTGTCCTATTACGATGAGGGCTGGACCTCGACGACTGGACCTGTCGACGTTGAGCTGACCCAGCACAGCACGGGCCAAGTACCCGTAATGAGTGCTGCGACCGCCTCTTCAGCCGCTGTTGCTGGATTGGCTAGCATGCGCGTGCTCGACGAGGCCGATTTGTATTCCACGATGCTTATCTCCGAGAGCACCTTAAGCTACACCTCCTCACTTCTGGCTCCGCCCGCGCACTTTTCGGGCTCCCAGATCCAGTTTCCAGAAACTATTGGGGGAGAGAAGTTCAGCACTTACTCCGATCAACAGACCGTGCGCTTTGCCGATGGTGGGTACGTAGACAACTCGGCGGTTGCCTTCATGTTGGCGCATCTTGAAAACAACGCGCTCGCCGACGACTTCAACCTCGTGCTCTTTTCGAACTCGGGAGCCAACGACGCACAGCTTGGCGAGTTGGCCATGAGCTCAACGGTCTCCAATCTATTTGGGACTGATGCGACAGTGGCGGGGCGGCAGACGGTATGTTTGGAGGACTATTGTCTGGAGACGATGTCCCCCCATGTGTTCGACGAGAGCGCTTGGGATGACGTAGAGGCCACCTGGTCTCACACCGAGAACGAGGTGACTTTAGAGTACTTTGAGCTCTCGGTTCAGACCGTTGAAAACACCACCTTCGGCGTCAGCGGTGGGTACTCGGGAACCCTGCACCTGTTCACGCTTCGCCATGACGAGACCGAGCCTATGCCCACAGTGGTTGAGACTTTTGATGTCTATGACGCCGTTTTCGAAGTCGCTCGAGCTGGTGTGGCGGAACATGGTGGCTGGGAGCATCTGGCGCGCGCCTTACAGATTGAACAGGGAAAATAAACCACGTTTCCCGCTATGGGATAGGTCGGTGTTCTGACCTTCTCCCCGCTCTCTGGAGGCCTTGTGAATACCGCTGATACCGCCCTGATCCTGATTGGGTTTCAAAACGACTATTTTGCCGACGATGGGATCCTCAAAGACTTCATCGACGAGTCCGCGCAGGAAACCCAGGTGCTTGCGAACAGCTTGAGCCTTGTGGACCGTGTCGCGAACACCGATCTGCTGATGATCCAGACCCCGATTCAGTTTCGCGACGATTACAGCGAGCTTGGACAGCCCGTGGGTATCCTTCGCGCGATCAAAGAAGTCGGCGCCTTCAAGCGCAGCGGCGCAGGTGGCGCGGTCATCGACCAGATGCGCGCTTACGGAGATCGCATCCAGACTGTCCCAGGCAAGCACGGCCTCAACGCGTTCTCCAACACCGATCTGGAGACCATCCTTCGAGATCGAGGGGTCAAGAACATCATCCTCGCAGGCGCTGTGACCTCGATTTGTATCGACTCTACAGGCCGTTCAGCGCACGAGCGCGGCTTCGGTGTTTACGTCTTGAGTGACTGTACTTGTGGACGTACGCAGATGGAGCAGGAGTTTTACTGTGAGCAGGTGCTTCCGCTTTACGCAGAGGTCGTCTCCTCCGAAGACGCGCTGGCCTCTCTCGGGGTCGCTTAGACCGCTTCAGAGGTGGGCGCCGCTTTAGGGCCCTTGAGCAGCCACATCATCTGCTCGCCTTTCCCTTTGAGGTTGACCAAGCCCCGTTCCTCGAAGTGCCAGCGCTCTGAGAGCGTCTCGTACATCTCTTGAGAGCAGCTGATCTCTCCGGGCAGCCCGTTGCTCTCCATGCGGCTGGCCATGTTGACCGTGTCGCCCCAGAGATCAAAGAACAACCGGTGACCGCCGATTACACCCGCGACGACGGGGCCGACGTGCATCCCCATGCGAAAGTTGAAGCTCGTGCTCTCGGTGGTCATCCGCGCTTTTAGACGCTCCGCCACACCAAACGCGTAGCTGGCCATTGCGTGTGCTGGATCTGCCACCGGTACGGTGACCCCCGCTGCCGCCATAAAGGCGTCCCCGATCGTCTTGATCTTTTCGACCCCATGCACATCGCATTCGTGCTCCATGATGGCGAAGACCTCTTTCAATAAGGCCACGACATCTTCTGCGGACGCCGCAGAGGAGTACGAGGTAAATCCGACCATGTCGCAAAAGAACACCGCGGCATCATCGATACGGTCGGCGATCTGGGTTTCACCTCGCTTCATTCGACTGGCGACGGATTCAGGCAGTACGTTTTCCAGCAGCGCGTCAGAGACGTCCAGCGAACTTTCCAGTTGTCCAAGGGCGCGCTGTAGTCCGAGGTGCGTACTGATCACCGAGACGAATTGCTGGGCGACCAGGTAGCCCAGTCGTTCGAAGTGATCGGACCAGCGCGCCGCGATGGTCATGACGCCAATCATGCTCGGTCCCGCCTGCATGGGCAGGACCACGACGGACTCTAAGTCGCGATCGGCGAACACCTTCCACCGGGGATCGTCCGACTCGCTGCACGCGTTTGCCCTCAAGATGGTCTGATTTGTGGCGACCTCGTCCATCAGCGGAAGCGCTTCCCGAGGGCTGATGCCTAGCGTTTCCAGCCCTTCGCTGTTTAGGACAAAGCGATTGAAGTGTGCCCCGTCTTCAACGAGAAGGGCGACCTCGACGCGCTGTGCGCCGGTGATCCGCTCCGCCTGCCCGGCGGCCAGTTCCATGACCTCGCTCTCGCCGCGTACTGCGCTGAGTTTCTCGGAGAAGGTGTTGAGCCCAGAGACCTTGAACAGGTGCTCAACCAGCCGCTGTTCGGTCTCGATTTTGCTGTCCATGGTGCGCTGAAGCTGTTCGCTCTGCTGTCTGGCTTTATTGGCGTTTTCTTGTTCGCGTTCAGCCGCCTTGCGTTCTTTGGTGGCCCACGCGTCGTTGAGTTTTCGGCCGTAGTAGCCCATCGCAAACAGCGACCAAATCACGCAAACATAGGCAAAGGCTTGGTCGGCTGACACCTGGCCCTGTTGTTTTTGCCACAGGGTGATGGCGCAAAACACCAGTGTAGAAATGAAGCTGTGACCCGCTAGCCAAACATTGTGCTTTGGGCTGATCACAAGCAGATGGGGGATCAGCACGACGGGCAAGAGCCAGAAGTGCACGCCCGTTGCGGGGCCCAAGATCCAGGCCTGGCCCAACACCGCGAGCTGCATGAACACCACTAAAAGCGTGGCTGCGAGACCATAGCGGCCGCGATGGTTCAGCCAGAGCACCGTTCCCGTCGCCAGCTGTGAAAGCAGGTTCATGGGGAGCGCCTCTGGCAAAGGCGTAGAGGCGATAGCGATGAGCGCCAGCCATGAAGAGATCAGCCCGAAGGACGCGAGCCCATTCACCAACTGGATGGAGCGCACCACCGTGTTGTTGGTCGCGGTGTGCGTGCCCAGGTTGAGGGCGCTGTTCCATAAACGGCGAATGCCCATCAGGCGTCGCTCTTTGGTGGGGTCTTCCAAGCTAGGCCGACCGTGCTTCGAAGATCCGTGTTGAGGCGTCCCGCTGGAACGACTGACTGGTGTGTCAGGTCCAGCCCCAATCGTAAGGACATCGCGCGTGAGATTTGAACGTCCAATCCGCTGTCGAGGTGTCCGCGAACGTCACGAAAATCCGATGGGTTCATTAGGAATGAGCCTACGAAAAACCCGCTGATGGGTGAATTGGGGATGCTAAGCCAGCCGTTGCTCACCACGAACACACGAGGAACGACCCGTGGGTTTATGCCGTTGGCCCAGTCGGGGCTGAGGGTATCGGTGCTGTACTGAGTGCGTTCTACCTGACCGCCGACTGCGACGCGCAGCAGTTGGTTGGTCTCTCGTACCGGCGCAATTCCAAGGCCCGCCCCAGCGTTCAGCCGGCTGTCGATGCTGTTTAGACCGGACCGTTCCACCCGAGCGACACCCAGTAGATAGGGTCGCTCCGCCAGGTAGTAGAAAGGCAGGGCCATCAATGACTGCTCGTTGCTAAGGCGCGTGAGCGCGCCTCCGGCTTCGAGCGCACTCCAGAACTGAAAGACCGAACCGATGAGGTCGAAGCCGCTGGTTTTGGTCGAGCGGGAAACACGGAGGCTCGAATACAGTTCTGCCTGGTGCAGGTTTCCGGCCATGTAGGCGCCGCCGACCGACACATCGTATTTCATGGGCGTATCGCCACGATCTTGCGCGACGGCGCGCTGAGGCAGAAAAACGGTCAAGAGCCCGATGAAAGCAGCTGTGCTGATTCGAAGTCTCTTCATGCCATGCCTCGAGTTCGTGTGTAGCAGTGGTTGGACTGGTACACACGTTCTTTCATTCTATTGGTTCCGGAAATGCTTAAACAACACGGCGTTTCCGATGGCGCCGGATTCCATCAGCCCTAAGCCAATCACTGAAACGCCTTTTATAGCCACACTGTTCTCCTACGAGACGCTTGAGGCGCAAAGGATACACGCTGTGGGACTCCGGCTTTCGATACGCTTTCGGTGGTTTTCGTAAAACCGTGACGTGTCTCTGTAATTTGAAACTTTTTTCGACAGCTTTGTCGTCTAAATCGAAAATAGTTTTCTCTATGTATGTGGGCCGAACTGGAGGTGTTCCATGTCCACTCACGTAGATATCGACCTCAGAAACCGTCACCAGTGCTTACGGTGTCATAAGAAAGGCCGTCCGCTGAAGCGGGTGTGGGGCTACCCCAAAGCGGAAGCCCTGAAGCATGAAGCGCAGGGGCGGATCCGCTTGATGGGCTGCGTGATCTACCCCGACCAAGCCCAGTACGAATGCCGGCATTGTGGAACCGATTGGCGGATCTATAGGGAGTGGTGATTGGAACTGTTGCCGGGGTGTGAAGTCTAAAGACAGAGAGTCGCTGCCTCCTTTAGACCTCGGAGTTGTGTCATGAAGCCGTTCCTCTTTGTCTCGATCGCTTTCGGCTTCCTCACCACTCCAGCGTCTGCGCGCGACGTTCCACGCCTTTTGGGGCTGTCTGCACATCCCATCTGCCAGGTGGACTTTACAGAGTTCTCTTTCCCTCCCGAGCGGGGACCGCTTGTACCGCCTGAGGGCTGGGAGGACCGGGGCTTACGCCCAGGTCTATTGTTTGCTCAA
>Ga0163179_10000576_pt1 | contig 26406 bp, 14 predicted proteins | sample AtlANTMetagenome_FD_109643 | JGI IMG/M metagenome (GOLD analysis project Ga0163179, IMG submission 109643) | Marine eukaryotic phytoplankton communities from the Atlantic Ocean - Atlantic ANT 2 Metagenome | ecosystem: Environmental > Aquatic > Marine > Oceanic | place: North Atlantic Ocean...
AGCCTCTGCGAGACTTTGTTTTTGGATACACGAATTTCGATGGGCTAGCAGTTCTCGAATTTCTGATCCATCGACCGTGATGAAGGGGGTAACACGATTGATATTGATGACGTCCATGAAGAGCCTCCTATCGAGTCCGAGTCGCTGTCAAAATCCAGAACAAATGCTGCTAATCTGTGGAAACCCTGAATTCGAAATGGTGCAGGATTTGAATTCATCACCATTCTCTATGATGGAAAGCGATTTCCTTTCATCGTGGCGAATGCGTGGCAAATTGAAAGCCTTAGCGGCCACGAACATTTCGACGTTTATCTAATTCGCTCAACAGTAAGTTTCCGCTTGCCATTTACCAACGTCGGTCCGATGAGCAAAGGGACGACAGAAACAAACGGCTATTTTTATCCTACGGGGTGACCATCTCGACAAGCCCGGTAAGCTTTCATTGTTGCGGGCTTTTCATCAGAAGTGAAATAAAATTGGATCCATCGAGCTGACCCTCGCGAACACCAACCGTGAAGTCAGTATCCGTCACATCAGGAATTGCGATTCCTATCATTGCACCAAGTCTACCGCTTTTCATACCACGATAGCCATCGGGGAATACTCCCAGCCGTTTGCACTTCCAGGCTCTACCCTGAAATCCGTAGACTCGGTTCTGTCCAAATCTGTTTTCATCAGATGAATCGGTTCACGAGACCTAAGGTCGCCTCGATGTGGAGAAACGAGTGATTCTATCTTTTCGATCTGGTAGGAAACGGCGAGACCACAGGCTGAAAGAAGAAAGCTTTCCTTCACTATCTTCCGCTAATCTCTGGAGGATTTTTGGGCCCTATCTCATCGGGTGCCGCAAACTTGCCGTTGCAGCCTGTCCTCACTGCGGGCATCTTTCCTGGACAGAAAGTTCGATCCCTATGATTGTTTCCATTATTTTTGCCTCTTCAGAAGCGGGCTTGATGGCATCATCTTTCGAAACATCTGAAGCTCATGAATTACTTTACGTTTTAGTTTTCGTGATCGTTTTTACTAGCGCTTCTACTATTTTAAACTGCGTAGATAAAGGCAGGCTGCATAAGAGAATGACGGTAGCAAAAGCAAAACATTCTTAGAACTCTGCACCTGCTTTGTTTAGCTGGAACCCAACGTTTCAGTCTGTATGAAAGATTCACCGACGAATTCATTCATGTCGAACTCACTGTCATGCTTCGGAAAAACTCCCGGGGATGATCCAAGTCACCGTGTGACCTTGACCATTTCATCTTTCGTCATCGTTTCGGTGATGCGATACGCCTTGAACGCGTGGCATGGTTGGTATCACACTTTTCATGGAGCCTTTCTTCCAATATCTTTTTCATTCGTGGTCGGAGCTTGGCGGTAAATCGCCCCAATTCAACCTGTTTGCCAGTTATTGAGCGAACCCGATCAAACTCAGGTTTTCCTTTCAAAGCTTCGAGCTTGCTGAAAAGGCAATCTGATTCAGGAACAAGATCGACATATTTTTCGCCATGTGGAAGAGTGCCCGACTGACGTAAAGGGCAAGGACACGTTGTGGCTACCCAAAGCCCTCCGGGAGTCGCTCAGCGAAATAGACTGATCATCTACTAACATTGTGTTGATTAATTGGAAAGCGTTTCTGAGAGGCGTAGGGAGACAGCAGGCCGTTCTTTTTCGGGATTCTTGGCATATCCCCAAAAGCAAGCGATTCTATGCGCCTGTGCAGGATTTGAATCACGCTTGGCTTATATGAAGACCGGAAGACGAAAAAAATCTGAAAGGTCAAAGAGTTCTCGTTTCCTTGTGCCTCGGAACCGGAAATTTCAGTCGCAAATGCTAATTCTCTCGGGTAAATTGGGAGCCTCATTCAAGTGGTGGAGAACTCCCTTCTCCACCCTTTTAACGGCGACAAAACCTTTTTATTTCTGCTGGCTGGAGGCTGGGAATGCGCTCTTATCGTTGGTCACAACTGGGATTCCGATCGCGACGCACTTCACGCAATGTTAATTCTTCGCGACGCAGTTTTTCACGACGTAATGGTGGTCTGGAAACGCTGGAAGATCGACGCGTTTTGACTGCCGTGCCAGTCATCAGTGAATTTCTGGCCAGCAACAATTCCGTGCTTGATGACGAAGACGGCGACGATTCCGACTGGATCGAGTTGCACAACGCTGGGGATACCGACATGTCGCTGAATCGGTGGTACCTCACCGATGACGCCGACAATCTACGGAAGTGGCGTTTTCCTGAAGTCAATCTCGACGCAGGCGAATATCTGATTGTCTTTGCCTCAGGCAAAGACCGCGACATTACCGATCAGGAACTGCATACCAACTTCAGATTATCCAGCGGCGGTGAATATTTATCCTTGGTCGAACCGGATGGCGCGACGATTGCCTCTGAATTCAAACCGGAATATCCAAAACAGGTGACGGACGTTTCCTACGGCATCCCCACGGGTGTTGAGTCGTCCGTGATTCTGGATCGAGGATCGTCGGCACGAATCTTGGTCCCTACCAACAACTCACTCGATCCCGCCGAACCCGATGTGATTCAGGGGACCTGGTTAGACCCAGAGCTCAACGATTCGGATTGGCTTGAGACTTCCATCGGCGTCGGCTTTATCCCAACTCAGGAACCGGCATTGCTTGCAGATTCGGTCGCAGAGTTTTCAGGGACTCAAGGTGAGAACAATTGGCATTATGGAACTTGGACGAAGAACTTTGACGCCAATGGTGTCTACCAAACGAACGATTTTGGCGCGATGAATGGTTCGCGATTCTTCATGGCGGCAGAAAACCGTTGGGATTTGGGACCAAACGGTGGGGCCATTAGCACGCAACTGACACCCACCGGTGGTCATCCGAGTTCGGCCAGTATCGCGTTCTTCACGCACTGGGCCATTCGCCGTTACGTTACGGAATCCCAAGGAACGATTACGATTTCGGGCACGCTAGGCAATCCAGATGGATCCGGTGATGGCGTGGTCGGACGGATCTACCACAACGGCACCGAGATCTACTCCCAATTGGTCAATGGAACGGAAGTCGAGTATTCGATCGATGTCGACGTGGCATTAGGCGACTTGATCGACTTTGCCATCGACCCTGGTGCAACGGACGATGAAACCGGAGACCTCACAACGTTCACAGCCCAGGTCAGTGGCATCGCAACAACCGAACGGGAAGTGATCGAAACGGCAGACTCTTCAGATGACTGGGTTCGGGAATATGCCCAAGGCCACAAAGGCTGGTATTTCGGAATGTACGAGCCGCTGACCGACGCCGACAAGACGTACTCCCCCGATGATTTCCGGGCATTCAATGCAGCTTACTGGACAGGTCGACGTTACGAGTCACCGAATGACAACAGCGAATTACAAATCAGTTCCAGTAATATGTATCCGCAGGCAAGTGAGGAACTCATCCAATGGCCAGTCCGTCGTTGGGAGTCGACCGTGGACGGCAATCTCCAGGTCGATTGGCGGACCTCCAAATCCTCTGCCAGCGGAGATGGTGCAGTCGCTCGCCTTTACCACAATGGGAATCTGATCGCTGAAAGAGAGATTGCCGGAGACGATCGGGGCGACGAAACGCGTACGGCGGAGATCACGGGAGTCAACGTAGGCGACTTTATTGATCTTGCGATTGATCCCATCGGTCCCGGAGCGACAACACCCGATGGGGACGGCGATCGAACTCGTGGCTGGATGACCATTTCTCGAATACCTGACTTGGCGGACAGTATCGAGTCCGACATTGGTTCAGCGATGCGAGGTGTCGCTTCAACGGCCTATCTTCGCATCCCCTTCAGTGTTGACGATTTGGGTGCTTTAGACGTCATTACGTTGAACATGAAATACGACGACGGTTTCGTAGCTTACATCAACGGTCAGGCAGTGGTTGCAGAGAACGCACCAGACGTTGTTGGCTTCGACTCCACATCGACGGAAGCTCGACCGCTCGCTGATGCAACGCTTTATCAATCGTTCGATCTGACGAATGATCGCGATGTTTTTGTGGTCGGCAAGAATGTTCTGCAAATCCACATGCTCAATGCGGACATCAATGATGATGATCTCCTGACGGCAGCCCAGTTGACGATTGGTACGGTGACAGCTCAACCGACCGAATCACGATTTTTCAGCACACCGACGCCAGGTGAACCCAATGGCTTGGGAGCCGCCAAACTGGGACCGCTTGTGACGAACGTTAGTCATTCGCCAGCGGTTCCGTCCAAGGGTGAATCGATCGTCGTGGCAGCTGAAGTCTCTCGAACTTTTGCGGATATTCAGTCGGTCAATTTGAATTACCGAGTGATGTACGATGACGAAGTATCCGTCGCGATGGTCGATGACGGAACGGGTGGTGATGCGACGGCGAACGATGGCATCTACACCGCTACCATCCCTGGAAACCTGGCCGAGTCAGGTCAGATGATTCGGTGGTATGTGACGGCTCAAGACACGGACGGCTCAGCGGGTCGTTTGCCTGCCTTTATCGATCCCGTCAACAGCGAGCAATATCAAGGAACCGTCGTTGACGCCGGTATGGTCGCTTCTCAACTCCCCGTTTTGCATTGGTTTGTGGAGAGCCCAAATCGAGCGGCCCAAGCAACAGGCACCTTCGGATCACTTTTTTATGAAGGCGAATTCTACGACCAAGTCCACTTCGAATTACACGGCCAATCCTCCTCCGGATTTCCGACTCGCAAGAAGAGCATGAACGTGGACCTGCCGAATGACCATCGGCTTCTTCTGCGTGATGACCTGCCAAGGCTGGAAGACATCAATTTACTCACCAACTTCGCCGACAAATCAAAACTCAGAAACACTTTGGGTTACGAGCAACGAGCATCAACGGGCGGCGCCCATCACCTCGCCTTCCCGATGAGAGTTCAGCAGAACGGGGAATTCTACGCGGTTTACGACTTTGTCGAAGATCCCGATGAACGTTGGCTACAACGTATCGGCTTCGATGAAGATGGTTCGCTCTACAAGATCTACAACACATTCAACTCCCATGCTGGTGCGGAAAAGAAAGCACGTAAATATGAAGGCGACGGCGATCTCCGGGCAGTCGTCCAAGGAGTCAACAATCGAGACCGAGATGCTTCCTACGATTATATCTTCGACAACATCAATCTCGCCAGAATGGCAAACTATTTGGCAGGATTTGTTCTAACGTCGAACGTCGACTGTTGTCACAAAAATTACTACGCTTATCACGATATCGATGGTACGGGCGAATGGTGGTTCCTGCCCTGGGACGTCGATCTCAGTAACGGTCGCGTTTGGGGTGGATTCGGTCGCGCCTACTTCGATGACACCATGTATTCTGAGCGTGGTATTTTGGTTGGCGGCAACAATGCTCTGATCGGCAAGCTGTACAACAACATCCCGGGCTTCCGCGAAATGTATTTCCGCCGGGTCCGCACGTTGATTGATGAATATGTGAAGCCGCCGGGAACTCCCCGTGACGAATTACCACTGGAATCACGTGTTGACGAGTTGTTCGCTCTCTTCAAACCCGATGCAGATCTGGACAACGAAAAGCATCCAGCGACCTGGGGCCAGATCGGTTTCCAGACGTTTGAAGAAGGTGTGCAAATCCTTCTCAACGAATACGCTGAACCCCGCCGCAACTGGCTCTACAATACCCAGGTCATGGTGGACGATTCGGATGTGACCACCATTATTTCCGGCGAACCGGGCGCAACGATCGCCCGGTACATGATTCCGACCGACAATTCCTTAGGTACCGATTGGACTCAGCTGGACTTTGATGATGAAAGATGGCTCTCCGCTCCAACCGGATTTGGTTTTGAAGCAACCAACGATAACTTCGAAGAGCTAATCAAGACCGACATCCAGGCCGAAATCTCCGGCAAGACTTCGATCTACACACGTATCCCGTTCACGGTGGACGACATCGACAGCCTGAATGGGCTTACCCTTCGAATGAAGTATGACGACGGTTTCGTCGCCTACATCAATGGTACGGAGGTAGCTCGCGATCGACTACGACAGGACGAACCAACCTTCGACTCGACCGCAAGATCAAGATCCAACCGGCTTGCGAAGGAATTCGAAAACTTCAAGATCAGCGAATTCATGGATCAACTACGTCCGGGCACCAATGTTCTGGCGATTCACGGCATCAATTCTGGCCCCACAGGCAATGATATGCTGCTGTTGCCGGAGCTCGTCAACGGTGAATTGAGTTCAGGTGGTGGCGACATTCCAACGGCACAAAAGGGCAATCCCAAAATCGACTTTGGGGATCTTGAATTTGCCCCCGCCAGCGGCAATCAGGGTGAAGAGTACATTCAGCTGGTCAACAATCATGAGTTCTCAGTTGATATTTCCGACTGGCATCTAACCGGGGACGTCCAATGGACCTTCGACCCTGGAACAGTCCTTGTCGCAGGCGGAACACTCTATGCAACTCCGAATGCCAAGGCCTTCCGAGCACGATCTGAGGGGCCTACCGGTGGCATGCGTTTGTTTGTGCAGGGTAATTACGACGGCAACCTTCCCAATGAGGGCGGTAGCTTCCAACTGGTGGCTCCCGATGGCGAAGTTGTCTCAATCGCCAACTACACGGGTGCCGCGACGATTGTCCAAGAGAATCTCCGCGTCTCGGAGGTCATGTACAATCCGCTGAATCCAAGCGAAGCTGAGTTGGCGATCGACAGCAGTCTTGTCAGCGATGATTTTGAATACATCGAGTTGGTTAACATTTCGACCAGTTCGACCATCGAACTGTCAGGCACGCAACTCCGGAACGGGATCACCTTCGACTTCGACACCGGCTCCGTCAAGCAACTTGCACCGGGTGAACGTACGCTCGTCGTTCGCAATGCTGACGCGTTCCGGATTCGTTATGGCGACGACTTAATGAGTCTCGTCACGGGCGAATTCAGTCTCAGCACCGGACTTGCAAACGAACGCGAATTGTTCACTTTGGTCGACGGCAGCGGCGCTGTCGTCAACGAATTCGAATATCGGGATCAGGTCGACCAAGGCTGGCCTGTGACCGCGGATGGCATCGGCAGTTCACTAGAAGCGCGTGACGTCACTGGAGATTACAACGACGGCGCGAACTGGGCCGCCAGTAGCCAGCTTCACGGAACGCCGGGAGCCGCCTATCAGGCTCCTACTGCAGGTCTTCGCATTAATGAGTTCCTGACTCGTGCTACCGATCCGGCCGTAGATCAGATTGAACTCTATAACACCGGTAATCTTCCTATTGATCTGGGGAACTATTACCTGAGCGATGCGAGCGACAACGTTAATGCTTTGCAGAAATTCAAACTTCCGGACCAAAGCCTCTCACCCGGCGCATACATCGTCTTCGATGAATCCGCCTTCAACGCGGAAGAGAATCCCAACGGCTTTGGTCTGAACGGCCTTCGTGGTGAACAACTGGTGCTTTCCCGAGGAGACGGTAACTCGATCACTCATCTGGTCGATTTCGTCGAATTCGGTGCGGCAGCGGAGGGAGAATCGTTCGGTCGCGTCGTCGATTACCAGTCGGTGATCGCTCCCATGAAGGAAAACAGCTTCGGAACAGCCAATAGCGAACCTCGTGTGGGTCCGGTCGTTGTCAGTGAAATCAACTACGCACCAGGAAATCCGAGTGAAGCCGCTCTGGCACTCGACGCGGATCTGAGCTCGGAAGATCTGGAATTCGTCGAAATCCAGAACAGCTCATCCGCCGAAGTCTCGCTTCAGGACTGGAGACTCCGACTGGGTATTGATTACAACTTCGAGGACAATGCCACGATCGCATCAGGTGCGACCCTGGTAATCGTTCCCTTTAATCCGGATCGCGTTGATAACGCGAGCCGAACGGCCGCCTTCCGTGCCCATTACGGCATTGACGAAAACGTCACGCTGGTGGGCGGCTACGGAGGACAACTCCGCGATTTGGGTGAAGGCGTGAGACTGCAAAGAGCAGGTCAGCCAACGGAAGATGATCCCAACTACATTCCTCGGTTGCTTGAAGACGAAGTGATCTACGACGAATCTGCACCGTGGCCCAACGATGCCCTGGGTAGCGGCATGTCGCTGACCCGCACGGTCCTTCAGGGCTTAGGCAACGACCCATCGAATTGGACCGCTGCGACTCCGAGTCCAGGTTCATTGGCAGATCAACCGGGCGATGTTACTGGAGACGGTATCGTCGACGCGACTGACATCGACGCTGTTTGTGGTGGACGCAAGTCGGGCGACCTGCAATTCGACCTGACGAACGACGGCCTCGTCGACGAAGCCGACACGAATTTCCTGATTCAAAATGTGTTGCAGACAAGTTTTGGAGACGTCAACCTCGACGGCAAGTTCAACTCGAGCGACCTGGTGCTGATTTTCCAAGCCGGCGAGTACGAGGACAATCTGGCCAGTAACTCAACCTGGGCTTCGGGCGACTGGAATTGCGACGGCGATTTCACCTCGAGAGATTTCACCTATGCATTAACGTATGGTGAGTACGATATCGACGAACCTGTGATTGAACCGGCCGCTGCTGCCGTGGCAGCAGCTGTTCACAATCGCGACAACACAGCCGCAGACAGTTCGGACAAGCCGCGACAACTTGTCACCAACGCAGATCTCGTTTTACACTCACAAGAGAGCGCTCGTCATCACGACGCCGTGTTTGAAGACGACACCGAACGCACGTTTGAATTGAGGAATGTTGATGAGGAACCAGCAGAAGATCTGCTTCAGAGCCTCGAAGATAACAGCTTCAAAAATAACGCTGCGATCTAGTTCGCGTTCGGCAAACCGCAGATGCGTGCTCACCGCGATCTTGACCCTGGCCTGTTTCACAAACTATGGAATAGGTCAGGAAGGCAAACGTCCCGAGAAAAAGTGGACGTTTGAAGAGCTCGGTTCTGCGATAAGTGATCTACAAGGCGGTCGTTCCTTTGAGAAGGGCCGCAAGCTCTACAAACAAATTAAGTGTACGGCCTGTCATCGCATGGATGGCGAGGGCAACGAGTTTGCGCCCGATCTCTCACTCCTCAACGAGTCATGGACAGCCGCCAAGATATTACGGCACGTACTCGAACCCTCTCTTGAGATCAACAAAGAATTCAAGGCGTACCATTTTGAATTGAAAGGCGGGCGCACGATCAACGGGCTTATCGTCGCGAAAGGCCCCAACTTTGTGAAAGTCGTGGATCAACCCCTTAAGAGCTCTCGTTCGATCCGCATTAAATTGGACTCGATTCTCGACCGCCAGGCGTCACACGTTTCTTTCATGCCCGCAGGGATGCTCAACCGCCTTACGCAGGATGAAATCCTTGACTTAATTGCCTACGTCACATCGCGAGGCAACAATCAACATTCGCTCTTCCAATAAACGGGGAGCCGCTGACACCTTAACAACGACGATGCATTCTAAAGCACAAAGACGTTCCCCGACTCTTCAACCGCACGGAATGCTTCACGTAGCTACTGTTGATTCGAGTTCGGTGCTGCTTCAGTTGATTTTGTTTTCGGGGCAAAACGTGCGAGCAGCGCGGGCAGAAACACAAGATCACCAAACAGCGCCGCACTGATGGTGAGCATTCCCATCAGCGCGAACATCCGATAAATCCTGGCATCACTCCAAAGCACCGTGCTAAACCCGGCCACCAAAACGATCGTGGTCATCACCAATGCGGTACCGACGCCTGTGAAGGCACGTCGTATTGCCTCATCACGGCTTGGTTGTCGCGCTCGTTCTTCTTCGAAACGAGTGAGAAAATGGATCGTATCATCGACAGCAATTCCCAGACAAACCGTAAAAGCACAAACGGTCACCATTTCGAGTGGTTGCCCCAGGAATACTAAAAAGCTACCTGTCACAGCCAGCGGAAACAGGTTCGGCAAGAGGGAAATGAGTCCCATCCGCAACGATCGATAAACAAGGGTGAGCACCACAAAGATGATGACGATCGCGGTCCCCAAACTGGTCGCCAAATCCATCACAATCTTGTAAAGGTTCTCCCATCGCCAAACAGCGGAACCTGAAAGGTCGATAGTGAATCTGGGATTGGTCTCACGGATCTCCTCCAAGCCCTGTTGAACTCGCTCGAACACAGGACCATAAGCGGCAATTCCCAGATCCTGAACACGAAAGCTAACCTTGGCACTTCTTCGCTCTGGCGTATAGAACGCTCGTTTCAATGGAGGTGGCATGAGCTCCAACAACGACATTCGATCTCTCACCGGTCCATCGCCTGGCAATGACTTCAGCAGATTCAAGATTGAAAGCGGATTACCGATCAGTTCTTCTTGACGAATCACTTGATCAATTTGCTCAAGGACATCGAGGATTTCTGGGGATTGGGTATCGACCTCATCGTTCCAGGAGAGATCGACATAGGCAAACTCAAGTCCCCCCAAAGCACGATCCAAAAACTGCATCCCAACGGCAGCTTCACTCCGTTCTGGTAAAGAATCGGTTCGCCTTTCGTCAGGCCTAAGTTGCAGAGAAATCGCGCAAAGCACTAGGGTCACCACAATCCCAAGGATTGCCATCCGCTTTTGCCGCCTGAGGACAAACTCGACGATACTGCCGACGCGACTCAAATGTCGATCAACAAATCCCTTATCGTGTCCCACATGCACGTGTTTTCCGAGCCAGGTTATACACGCAAGCGGGATACTGGAAATCACAGCAATGAATGTCAAGAGCACACCAATCACACAGGCCTCGCCAAACTCTCGAACACTTTCATGATGAGCCAACATCAGTGATCCCAGGCCGATTGCAGTCGTCAATGAAGTCAGACCACATGCCAACCCTACTTCGCGCAATCCTTTACGAGCAGCATCTCGACGGGAAAGCCCTTTCGCACGATAGTTTCGAATCTGGACCATCAAATGGACGCCATCCGTGAGACCGATCAGACTCAACAGGATGGGCAAGACGACATCGTTGAGAAGACTGTCTCGATACTCAAAAAAGTTGAGCATCCCAAGAGTCCAGAAGACGCCCAGCGACGGAGCTATGGCGACCACGATCACCGCCCACACACCCCGAAACAGGATGAGCGACATGATGGCAATCATCGTGTAGGCAATCAGTCTATAGTTAGCCTGATTGCCGACCCGTGAATCCTCAGCTGCAATTTCCAGGGGAATTCGCCCAGTCACGAGGAAATTAAAATCGACTTCGTTTTTCACCGCAATCTCTTCGGCGGTTTGTCGGATCCTGAGGGTGCAATCCTCATCACTTTCGGCCATCAAAGTGTCGAACCGAAGCAGCATTAACAGGGTGCGCCCATCGCGAGAGAGTAGCTGACCACCGACGAGCGGATTATCAATTGCTTGCTGTTGAGCCCTCTCAAATCGCTCTTCCGATGCTGTCGACCTAGGCAGCAATGGTTCAGGAAAACCAAAGATATTTAAAACGGGGGCATTATCGAGCCACAGCACACTTCGAACGTGCCTCAAGGATTCCAGGCCCGTGACGATTGCCCGGAGTGCGGCGGCGCCCTGCGGTGAAAACAGCTTGTCTGACTCGATAATTAGAATCGCATCGGAACGAGCCAGATTGACGGGATCGACTGCCGGAGGTTCTTGGGTAGATTTCCTGGAAGTGGTCTCACCCCCAGCGTCCTCTGCAGCTGCTCGGGGAAATCTATCGGTGATGATTTCCGGATTGACATATCCCACGACGGCCAGGGTCGTGATGGCCAACAGCATCAATGCTGTAACCCAAGGTTTTTCAACAATCCAACCCACACTTCGATCAAACGCGTCAATCACTGCAAGTCATCCTTTGTCAGTGACCCATTCGTTTTCGAAATGCTGATCTCAGTTCGTCCGGTGTCAGCTTGCCGTTGCGATCTTGATCGACTTGACGAAACCCACTTCGCCTCAGGGCGATGGTCGTTTCGTCACGAGAGACAGTTCCATTCTTGTTCTTGTCAAATCGTTCCAAGAACTCTTCGACGAATTGATTCTCCCGATCTTCCAGCGAATTCGATCGAATTTTCCGACGCGGTGCGACGGCCGATCGATCTAAGTTTCGAGGAATGGCAACTTCGAGCATGACGAGTGCCATCTCTTGCCAGGTTTGCTCTCCCCAATAGATATATTCATTGGAATTTGGATTATTGGGGTTCGCCTCTGAATTGTCGAACGTCGCTTCGAATTCGATTCGATCAATATCAGCTAAAGATATAGGATCCGTCAATTGATATGAATGCTGCCAATTGAAGTCATAAGCAGGGACATCCAACATAATTTGCGACGTGGATCCTCGTGTGGCGACCACGCGAAAACTTTTCCCACGAAAGTGCATGTGTGGAATGATCGACAATAGTTGTCCGCCGCGAGGCAAATAGCTCACCCTACTTTTTACAACAAGATTCGGATCTCCCGGTGGAATCTCAAAATCTTGATCAATGCCGATGATGGTGTATTTCTCGTCCGTAACCTGAGAGTCGTCTGCGAAAAAGAGTTCGGCCTTGGTCAGATCGGACTCAACACGGCCATTGGGCGTATAGTGTTGCTGGAAGACAAGCTTGGAACCGGCAGGGATGCGTTTTGCCTGAGTGTCACTGATCGGTTCCATGCGTTTGCCAGGGATGTAATCTGCCAACCATCCCAAACCTCGGAAAGACGCTCCATCCGGCGGTCGCACAAAAACGATGCTATGGTGAACCACGGATGGATTTCCGGGAACGACCTTGATCGCTTTGACCCACTTGTCTTCCGTGAATTCGGGATCGACGACGAAATACTGATAGTCAACTACACCATCCGCCGGAACTTCAAAAGGGCGGTCTCGCATGGGAATGACGAGATCTGGTTCTTGAGTCGTGTCACCAAACTGGAAGGAACCGGGTTGCGGCAGATCAGCGTCGTCTCCGTAGGGCGTACCCGCCTCAACCCATTCCCGCAACAACTCTTTTTCGTGAGATGGCATGTGACGCGCATTGGCAAAATGCCCGAAATCCGGACTCGCATGCCAAGGCGGCATTCTGCCCTGATCGACGACCTCGAGCATCATCTCTGCCCAGCCTGCCACTTCGTCGTAATCCGTCATCGCAAACGGACCGATCTCACCTTCACGATGACACTCGAGACAATGTTTTTGCAGAATGCGTGAGATCTGTTTGCAATAGGTTACGGAACTCGTGGCGAGCGGTTCTTTCACTCGACCAATGATACAACCGACCGCTTGAGTTCTTGGAACCGATACGGACTCTCCCGCCAAAAGCTGATCGATCGCCTCGCGCAGATCTCGGCGCCGCGGTTCTGAACGGGTAATTCCTGGAAAAAACTGGTCATCAATTCGACCTCGGTATTTGAGATCAAGCTGGCGATCAAGAACGAAGACTTCGGGAGTTCGCTCGGCCTGAAACTGATCGGCAATCCGATTCTGTTCGTCCTTGATCAATGCAAACTTGCACTCATGTTTGTTGGCAAATTCCTGAAGGTCGGCCAGCGAATCCTGGCTGTTACTGTCGACTGCAATCAGTCGGACACGACCCTCGTAATCGTCAACCATCCGATTGAGCCGAGGTGTGTAAAGTTTGGCGAGCGGGCACTCAACCCCGAAGAAACACACCACGATGAGTTCGGCATCAAACCCTGATTCGAGCTTAAAACTTTCGCCATCGATCGTCTCGGCGGTAAAGCTGGGCTCATTTGTCTTCGCGGGTGCATCACTCGCTGCTGAAACAACGTCATCGGCCAGGGTCGACTCTGAAACAAGAAGTGCGGCGGCAAGAATCGCAACGACACGCATCATCAATTTGCTCTCACGTAGAAAGTTCGTAAAACCAGGCCTTCATGGGACACAAACCGTCCTACGAGGCGAATGCGAGTCGTTGTGAGATCCAGTCAGCAACGATCGCGGAATCCGGGATTAGGGATTATATAACGAAAACACTTGATTTTGACTATATTGTAGGGCACTCCTCGTAAAACAAAGGCAGTTGTTCATGTGTCGGTTCATTTTCCTTGCACTCTTTACCTTCTTCACAATCTGGAACTGCACGACAGATCTCCGAGCTGAAAAAACTTTGACGCTCGCAACCTTCGAAGTCGATGCCTCACCGCCGCTTCAAAGTCCAGTTGCCTTCGCACTCGCCAAGGAAATCACCGATCCACTGAGCGCTCGGGGGATTGTGCTGGGAGGTTCTGGATCACCGATTGTGATCTGCGCGGTAGATTTCTTGGGCATCGGCAACAGTGGCTATGATCAGTGGCGTGAACGACTCGCCGAAGCAGCGGGTACCACAGCAGATCGTGTAGCCTTGCACGCGTTACATCAGCACGACAGTCCTCGGTGTGATTTTTCCGTGGCCGAAGTTCTCGCAGGCTATGGCATGGCAGGCGACCGATTCGATGTCGATTTTTGCCGACAACTACTGGATCGAGTAGCGACAGAGATTGCTCGTGTTTGCCAGGAGGAAAAACAACCGATTACCCAGGTGGGCCTAGGGCGTGCAAAGGTTGAAAAGGTTGCATCCAACCGGCGTGTTCTCGGCCAGGACGGTAAGGTATCGATCGTTCGATACAGCCGCACCACGGATCCAAAAGCCATTGCAGCGCCGGAGGGAGTCATCGATCCTTGGCTCAAATCGGTTACGTTCTGGAATGAAGATGCACCGATTGCAGTTCTGACCTATTACGCAACGCATCCGCAAAGCTATTACGGGGACGGTGAGGTAACATCTGAGTTTGTTGGACTGGCGCGCGATTCGAGACAGGAGTCGCTGCAAGTCCCCCATATCCACTTCACCGGAGCAAGTGGCAATGTCGCAGCGGGCAAGTACAACAATGGGTCACGCGAAATGCGGCCGGTACTGACCCAGCGACTAGCAGCAGCCATGAAGGCGGCATGGCAGACCTCCCAACGGCAAAAACTGTCAGCGAAGGACATGGACTGGAAGGTCGTGCCTGTCAAACTACCGCCGGCAGAATACTTGAAACGAGATCGGATTCTGGCGGTGCTACAAGACGGCAATGCCGATAGTCGCGCCAAACTTTCAGCGGCCACGGATCTAGTCTGGCTTGATCGTTGCAATTCAGAACGGCTCATCGAGCTGAGTTGCTTGCGATTGGGGAATGCATATCTGCTGCATCTACCCGGAGAGCTGTTTGTTGAATACCAATTGGCGGCACAAGCCATGCGTCCCGATGCGTTTGTCGCAACGGCAGCCTACGGAGAATACTCTCCCGGTTACATCGGTACTTCTATCTCGTATTCCCAAGGTGGGTACGAGGTTCAAGAGGGTGTGTCTCGAGTTTCAGCCGATGCTGAACAAATCTTGATTAATGGCATACAACGTCTGGTTACGGAGAGCGCAGCCACCCCACAAACTCCCTCCCAAATTGTCGTCGATGGAAAATTCGAGGATTGGTCAAAAGTGCCGAGCCGATTCGATCCACTCTACGATACCCATGACACCGCACATTCAGCTGCCGAAGACGAGCCGCATTATGTCGACCATCGCGATGTCGATCTTTTGGAATACAAAGCGACGAATGACGATGAGAATATCTATTTCTATTTTCGCTCTCGCGGAAAAATTGGTCGCACTCAGCCTGAGTCGCCGGGAAAACGCGCGGGCCGATATTATGCAATCGTCACGATCGACGTCGATCGTGACGACGCAACGGGCTACAACCTGCACGAAGGCGGTTACTATCCGACCACCGACGGTTACGATGTTAACGCAGAGATTGAATTCTTTGACGGATCACACAATACAGCTCATTACTTGAATCAGGCTGCCGACGATTCCGAATCGCTTGCTCTAGCGTTCCAAGCACAATCTCGCGGTCGATTCATCAATAATCGTGATGGTCCCTATCCGGCCGGTACCATCGCACTCCGACACGGCCACTATGATTTCTACACCCAATGGGTGTATCAAGCGGACGATACGATCACATTCGTGCGAGACAAGGGACCCGTCGTGACCGGGATTGCAACGGCTAAAACCTCGGCGGACGGTCACCAACTAGAGGCCTGTTTTCCACTGAAAGGATTCTTGCCCACGAAGTCGGGAAAACTACTGATCACGCCTGGGGATACTGTAGACCTATCGTTCTCACTTGAGGCCAGCGGAGAACTGGCGGCAGGCAAAGACTGGGCATCGGATACGGCACAGCCTTACACCTTCAAGCTGTTACCAGCGTCACGTCGCTAATCATCCGGGCGGACGAAGGAATCCGATGGCATAATCTGTCAGACCAAAGATCGTTTCGTGAACATGGCAACGCAGGCAAGGCTCGCACGAAGAAAGGCATCCAAAGGTCTCAACAAGGATCTGTACGAATCGTCCTCAGGCAATCAGCCAGCAAGAGCGCAGAATAGGTACCGGGATAAATTGCCGAACAAAAAAACAAGAATAGATTGTTCTTTGAAAGTACTTGCACTCGAATCTTCATTCTGAAAACCTATGTCTGAAAGATGAGTTACTAAAAATGTGCACCGTGGTTTAGTCAGAATGGATTCGATGCTTCGTTCTTCTTTGCTCTTCAGTTTAGCGCTGTCTATTGTCCTCCCAACTGCGACCCATGCCAGTCTTTACGTGCCTGCGGGCCTATCTCCGGGCGACACCTACCAATTGGTTTTTGTGAGTGATGGGGGTACTGCGGCAACATCCAGCGACGTTTCGAACTACAACAATTTCGTACAGTCTCAGGCCGCGTTAAGTAGCATCACGGGTACGGGTGACGGCATCATTTACAGTGCCATCGTCAGTACTTCAACGGTCGACGCAAGAAACAACGCGTTAGTGGTCGGCCCCGTATACAATCTGAATGGTGAACTCGTTGCGACAGGATTCACCGATATTTGGGACGGCGGCTTGGAAAGTGAAATCAATCGTGACCAGTTCGGCGCTAGCGCCGGCGGAAAAATTGTTTGGACCGGATCGGATCAGGATGGATACGGCGTGAGTTCATTCGAACTTGGGAGTGGCAATGTTTCTGTCAGTGGGAATAGTGGCCGAGATGGTAACAAATGGATCGACCAAAATCGCGAATATGCAGATACCGCAGAACATCTCATCTACGCTCTGAGTAGCGAAATCACCGTCCCTGGTTCCGAACCAATTCCTGAACCATCAGCAGTTGCTATCTGGACTTTGCTTGGCTGTGCCTTTTGCGCGGCAATTTCCTGGCAGAAACGGCGGAGCAAAAGCTAGGCCTTTTGCGCGGCAAGCCCAGTAACTGGGATGATCACTTCTGGAAACCCCAGGCCGTCATCGATCTTAGCTTCTTTCGGAATGGATCTTCTCGAAGAAAAAAACTGTTCTCCCTAGGGGTGACGGGAAGCCTGTGGTTTAATAATAGGAACCAGAAACGCTGGACAGTCTAGATGCCTGTCCTAGAGTGATTTGACTCATTTCATCCACAGACGAGGTTCCATAAGTGTTCAGGCGAAACGCTTGTTTCATTCTGACGCTGATCGTGTTGATCGCGTGCCTTAGCTCTTCACGACAAGTCGAAGCGAAGGACTATCAACCTCACCAACGATTGCGCCGACCGGTTTGCCTGGATTGGCTTGGCTCCACGCAAGTTGCCATTGGCAATCGGACTGGATCGATCTCCATCTTAGATCTCACGAGTCGTGAGATCGTCGATGAGGTGGAGCTCGGTCAGTCCATTGCAGACCTAGCAGTAATCGACGCCACAACGATGGTGGTCATCTCAAACGAGGCCCACGCATTATCAGTCCTCTCGAGAGACCCTGAAGGTTGGTCTGTCATTGCGCGACACCCGCTACCGCAGGAACCAGTCGATCTTCAATTGAATTCGGATCGCACGATCGCGACCGTCAGCTCTCTCTGGTCACATCGGCTAACAACGTTGGATCTCGCAACACCCAGTCGTCCTGAAACACTCGTCGTAACCGACCTGCCGTTTGCCCCAAAACTGCACGCATGGATCAACGATCGAGAGGCCTTGGTAGGCGCGGCCTTTGGCGGCGAAATGGCGATCGTCGACTTCATGAACGGCCGGATCGTTCGCCAGCGAGAATTACTCGCCACTCACAACATATCCGGTATCAACATCGAAGGGCGGCAGGTGAAAATGACACACCTAATGCTGAATCACGAGCAGGCAACGACCGGTTCGAATGTCCACTGGGGCGACATCATGTCGAACGTGGTACGCACCATGGATCTCGATTGGTTCCTATCGTCGGATGCTGAAGAAACGACGGCAGCAGACATTTACTACCTTGGTCACCCCGACGATGCGACCGGTGACCCCGAGGGGATGCTCACTACGAAAGACAGGCGGCAAATCGTCGCCTTTGCAGGCATTAATGAAATTGGCATCAGCGACCCGGGCGCCAATTATTACCGACGAGTACCTGTCGGTCGACGTCCATCAGCCTTCGCTCTCAATCACGACGAAAGCCTGCTCTTGGTTACCAACCGTTTTGATGATTCCGTCTCATTCATTGACACTCAACGACGTAAACCGATCACCACGGTATCGTTAGGGCCTTCGCGTGAGCTTACGCTCGAAGAAGAGGGAGAAATCCTCTTCTATGACTCAACTCTGTCAAGTGATGGCTGGTTTAGTTGCCACAGCTGCCACACCGATGGTCATTCGAACGGGCAGCTGAGCGATACCTTTGGAGATGGATATCGTGGTTCTCCCAAGCGAGTTTTAACCTTATTGGGTGCTCATCAAAGCGGCCCTTATGCGTGGAATGGTCAAGTCACAACGCTGGCGGTGCAAGTTGAGAAATCGATCAAGACTACGATGCGAGGGCCACAACCAACAGCCCAGCAGGTGGCAGCAATCACCGCCTTTGTCGAGACACTCGCTCCACCGCCGGGAATCAGTATTGCTCGATCCGAAGTTGATTTAACCAAGCAAAAACAAGGGCGAGCGGTTTTTGAATCAGCGGGATGCGTCGAATGCCATCGGGCAGATCAGGAGTACACGACGGCTGAGAATTACGACGTAGGCCTGGTCGACGTCGAGGGGAATCGAGAATTCAACCCTCCATCACTGCGAGGTGTCAGTCAAAAACCGCGATTACTGCATGACCGTTCGGCCCACGACTACCGCGAGGCGTTACAAATCCACCCGGATGGTAAGCCACTTGAACTGAGTGCTGATGAATGGGATGCATTGACTCACTTCCTTAATTCGCTCTAAGAGAGCTGAACTTTTGTTGGTGAAGAGGTGAACCCTGGTGTCCCTCGTGGTACTCTAAAAGCCTGTTCTCGAGCTTTCAAAACCAACGCACAATTATCCTGTGGGTACCATGTCTTCGTTTTCATTTCGGCCAATCACGGGAGTCCTCGTTTTCGGGTCAATCCTGATCCTCGGGGGTTGTCGCGCGGAATCTCGCGCGCCGAACACAAAAGATTCGAACGCATCTCAAGAGGTCTCCAACCCGGGAGAGGTCGAAAAGGTTCAAGCGTTCCAACAAAAACGTCCTACATCGGCTGAGGACAAACATGTACTCGTGGCTCAACGCCAGGAACTTGACGAGACGGTTTGGCGTCAAGAAGTGGTGGCTCAGCAATACGAACAAGCATTGGTCCAATTATGGGATGCATTGTTGGACGAAGGTCGCGTTCCGGACGGAGACGAGTTATCGGTATTGGAAAATCTGGTCCGCTTCAATGAGATGCAGATCGGTAGTGCAGGCACGAAGGAACAGTGGGACCACGGGATCACGGTTGCCCCCCTCAACAAGAACCCGCGCAACCTGAGCGAAAGCGAATGGAAGGAATTGATCGGACTCGCGAAAACTCAGGGTTATCGCATCGTTCAGACTGAATGGCATCACGCCGAATTCGATATCGATGATTCGGGGCAGGCACGATCCAAAATCTCGATGGCGATTCATTCACGCCACACTTCGGGCAACGAACGGGTGGTGATCCGAGGTAATTTGGAAGTGACCTGGCGTCCCCGTCCCGACCCGAAGTCGATTCCCGTACCGGATCGCATCGACACGAGGAATTTAGAAATCTTGCGGCAGCAGGGTTCTGTCGCTTTCGAAAAAGTGTTGACGATTGACCATGCAAGTCCGTCCAACCGTGCCGGTATTCAACCGATCATCACTTATGATTTGAACGGTGACGGTTTGTCAGAGATTCTGCTCGTCGGCAGCAATGAACTCCTTTGGAACGAAGGCGACGGGAATTTTTCAAAACGAACACTGTGTACGCATCGAGAACGAGGATTTGAGACTGCACTCGCCGCGGATTTGACCGGAGATGGCAACGTCGACCTTCTGCTTCCAGGTCGACGTGGTGATTTATTGCTTTACCAAGGCGACCAAGGGCATTTCTCGACGCCTCCCTTGGGAAAGGCCCGCGAGGGAGGTCCTCTGATTCAACCTCAGGTAATTACCGCAGGCGATATCGACAAAGATGGGGATCTTGATCTTTGGATAGGCCAATACAAGATCGCGTATATCGGTGGTCAGATGCCGACTCCTTATTACGATGCCAACGATGGCTTTCCGGCCTATCTGCTCTTCAATGATGGGACTGGCCGCTTCAGTCCCGCCACGGAAGAGACAGGACTGGCTGAAAAACGATTTCGCCGCAGCTACGGCGGTTCGTTCGTGGATCTTGATACCGATGGCGATTTGGACCTGCTAGTCGTCAGCGACTTTGCCGGAGTCGACCTCTATCAAAACGACGGGAGCGGCTATTTTCGGGATGTCACGGAAGAGACCTTTGACGATCGCCATCTTTTTGGCATGTCAGTATCGTTTGCTGACTTCGATCTTGACGGTCGCACGGATCTATTCGTCACAGGAATGGCCTCAACAACAGCACGGCGGCTCGAGTACATGAGACTTGGACGAGTGGATCGACCCGACATTCACTTGATGCGATCTCGGATGGGTTACGGGAATCGAATGTATTTGTCACAGTCGAATCGCTTTGTTCAACCCGAATTTCGGGATCAGGTGGCGAGGACGGGCTGGTCCTGGGGATCAACAGCCTTTGACTTTGACAACGACAGCGATGTCGATATTTATGTCGCGAATGGTCACAGCAGTGGCAAATCCACCAAAGACCATTGCACTCATTTCTGGTGCCACGACATTTACGAAGGAGAGTCGAAACCGAACCCCGCAAACCAGGCACTATTCCAGGATGTCTTGGCTGGCTATTTCAATCGCAGTGAATCCTGGGACGGATACCAGAAAAACTCTCTGCTCATGAACCAAGAGGGCTTAGGATTTGAAAGCATCGCCTTTTTACTTGGAGTCGGCCAAGAGTTTGACGGACGAGCTGTGATCAGCGACGACATCGATGGAGATGGGCGGATGGATCTACTCGTGATTGAAGACCAGTGGAATGATGGACAACGGCTCCACATCTTCAGGAATCAATTGGATACGGGAAACCATTGGGTGGGTATTCGCTTGCAGGACGAACCGGGTCATAGCGTCCTCGGATGTCGCGTCACTGTCAATGCAGCGGGCAAAAAACGGACTCGCGAAATCCTGGCCGGCGATTCGATTCATGCTCAACACGCACCCACAGCTCACTTTGGTCTTGGAGCAACAGACAAGATTGACGCGATCGAAGTAAGCTGGATCGACGGCCACGTGGAACGGATTACATCACCTGCTTGTGATCAGTACCACGTTATCACTCGCTCCAGCGTGGCGAATCCCTGACCTGTCATCGCGTCACCGTTGATCTGCTATGATCCCGGCAACAACTTCCGGATTCGCTGAATCGTTTCGTGAAATACGTCGGGAGATAGCTGGCGGATACCGAGAATGTAAACGATCGCTCCAACAGTCCCAATCACAACACACTGGACGATGTAGAGCGGTACATCCTCAAGTCCTGTTCTTGGAACAAGGAGATAACCGGCGGCACAGGCCACTGCGACAGCCAGCAGGCCGGCCACGAGGGGTGACAAGAATACATCGCGGAAATCGACCAGTAGTCTTCGAGGTCGTTTCAGTGCAAAGGCAAATTCAACAATCGTCGCAAACGTGTAGAAGACAGAAACGGCGATAGTGAGCCCGACAACCGAACCGAGAACCGTACCGAGTATGGTGAGCGGAAAAAAGAAAAGGAGGGAACCGCCGACGACGAGCATGTGAGTCCGAAACCGTCCCTGAGCTTTCATCAGACTCGCAATAGGCCAACTCATTGATCGAAAGGTCATCCCCAGGCAGATAATTTGGATAAGTTGAATAGCGTCATACCAGCGTGGCTCGAATAACAGCCTCACTAATGGGTCGGCGATGGCCGACATCGCAAAGCAAACGGGGATGCAAACAACTGCGATAACCTGAGCAGCGCGAATGAATGCATTCACCTGTTGGTCTGCGTCCGACGGTAAACTACTCAACGCCGACAACAGCACCTTGGAGATTTGCAAGGTTAACAGAGTCATCACATGACGCGAGATACGAAAGGCGAAAAAGTAAAGGCCTACAACACCGACCGCTTCAAATCGCCCCAGAACAATGTAGTCGCCCTCTTCAATCACCCACGCGAAGAACATTGAGCCGACTACCATCATTCCGTCGTTCAAAAGATACTTCCAGCGACGAAATTGTGGTCGCCAACGAATCGGTACGGGCGCGACGAACCAACAAAGAGCGAGATTCAAGAGATTTGCAATGATAGCGCCATACGCAAAACTGAATGCTCCCAGCCCTTGATTTGCGAAGTAGATCTTCAGCAACGCATCGACACTCATCGTCACCGCACCGATGATGGCCAGCTCACGAAATCGCATTTCGATCTGTAATTTTGCGCGGTTGACCGCACCGAGCGTCCCGATGGGAAAGATACAGGCCATCACGCAAATCAGATTGGTGAGCTTCTCGGGGTCGGGATAGTGATAAAACTTCGCTGCGAGGGGCGCAAAGAGCACTGTCATACCAAAAGCCACAAGCCCACTCGCCAGCGACAACCAAAACGCAATGCCACTCCAGATATGAAATGATTTCTGTCGCTGGACAAGCACTTCCAGGACGCCCGCTTGATGAAACATCGCGGCAAACGAATAGACGGTCAAAGCAAGACTATAGAGCCCGAAATCATCTCGGAGCAGTAGTTTGGCCATCACCAACTGCAGCAGCAAACCTAAAAACTTGATGTAGACGACTTGCGCCGACATCCAAGCAGCACCACGCGAAACGTTTTGGCCAAGTGAGCTTTTGGATGGGTTGCTTGCAGACATAGATCGTTAGCGTTCAATTCGACGGCTTACCAGCCAAAGCTCGGATGAGGATTAGCATCCTATAAACTGGCATCCTCTGGATGGACCATCGCGAGACTTGGCCATCATGGGGAGTAGGAATCATCAAATGGGTTCATCTCAGCTCGAGAAAACAGTGAAAAAACTATCGACAGCTGCAAGTTCTTTAATCCTGAACTGCGTCTCTTTCGCTACGATCGGTTCAGTCAACGCAATTCGATCGAACCATTCTTATATCGCTACGTACGACAGTCCGTTCAACTTCGCTCTGGTTTGTTATGATTTATAATGCATTATCGAAACTTTACCGGCTCAGCACCCATCTTTTACTGAGGATCATGTCGCGATGAGTGATTCAACCTCTAGCTGGACGGTCGCGCAACAGCGTGAACGCCACTATTACGAGACCCGAGCAGCATCGCACGGCGACCACGAGCAAGTGTACGCCGAATTCCATGCTCCTTTTTGGCGAGGCATTCTTCAGCGATTGACCGAACTTGAGTTTCACGACGGCGGCTATTATCTCGACGTCGGCTGTGGTCCCAACCCGATCGTCGCCTTTATCGATAAAGGCACTCGAATCGGTGTTGATCCTCTGATGCCCTTTTACCGGGAGAATTTCGTCTTCCCACCCGATCTTGAAGTCCACGAAGGTACGATCGAAAACCTTTCGCCGGTTCCCGACGGGTCGGCCGACGTCATCTTCTCGATGAATAACATTGATCACATCAAGGATCTTGGAGCAGCCGTTAAAACGCTTCGCCGCAAGATCAAGGAAGACGGGCATCTCGTGATTTCCGTCAATATCGTTAAAAGTGCCTGGGCTGCTGGGTTATCGAAGGTCGTCGACATCTACAAGGTCGTCGATCCTACTCACACCTACCACTTCCACTCCCCCCAAGAAGTCGCCGATCAGATTTCGGACCATTTCGAAATGGTCCGCTACGAAAACATCGACGTATTGGCTGAGGAGATGGCGGAGCTGAAGAAGTCGAAGGACACCGAAGCCACCTCAATGAAGGGGCGCTTCCGCGACGGTCTGAAGTTCCTCAAGAACGACATGCTTCTGAGAGAAGATCTCTTCTTGCTGCTCTTTAAGCCCAAGCCGGGCACATAACAGGTAGGGCTCGGATTTTAGAGTTACATGCCCACGAATCACCCGGATTCATCGCTTTCCTGTTGAATCCGATCGATACGTTCCTGGACTTTTTGAAGATCGCCGGCTCGCACATATCGATCAAAATCGACGGCAACCGATCGCTTGAACGTATCTTTGAACCATTCCACGATGGGCTCAGTCAGCCAATCACAGGTCTCCGCGGCCAGTTCGACGTCCAGGTCACACGTCTTGCACAATTGATGCTCTTGATCTGTGAGAACCGTGCCCTGATACCGAAACTCCCTGTTCTTCGAGTTTCGGCAATTGCGGGGAATGCATCTCGAGCGAGAAACTAATCGCTCCCGCCGCACTCCTCAACGTTACTTCGTTCTTGTGGCTTAATTCCACCCCAGAGAAAGCCAGCCATTCTCTGCGGAGATGTGATCGAGTTTCAGGTCTTCCAATTCTCTCAGACGTTCTGGCAATTCAAGCCCTTCCCCCTCAATCTCCAGTTTAAAGAGACTTTCGAATTTGTTCGTCATAAAGGTCTTGTTTCGCAACTCTGTCAAACTCAGCCGTTGCCCTTCCTTTCCGGGATAGGTCACGTCAATTTCCCCCTGACGAACCAGCTTGACGCGACCTTCATTAACTTCGATGGAATAGGTAGCAGCTACCTCCATCGGCTGTCGCACAACCTGATCAGCACGAGTAAACCGTCTTCCCCGAATGGCAATAACAACCTGATTGTCATTGAAGGAAATGGTGAGTGGGTGGAGCCGATCGAAGGTAATGGACCAGGGATCATCATCTTCGCTGATCACTAATTCCTCCGGAATCTCACCGGTTACCTCTTCTACCAGATCCTGAGCCCGTTCGTCCGTCATCAGATATCCGCCAATCGCATTGACCGCAGAATTCAAGAACAACGACTCATGCACTTGAACAACGACATCCGTTTCAGGTGCTTCGGGCGGTGAAGTACTCGCAGCAAGTTGCACATTCCGTCCCTGCAAAGCGTGCAACTTAAGGCGATTATCCGTCGTCCAAAGCCGCAACATGCGTGGGAAGATATTGCGCTGCTGCAGCGGCTTTTGGATCTCCGAACGCAACCTTTCGTTCGTGGTCGCAATCATCTCGCGAGCCTGATCATCCATCATGTTGGCAACCCGCCGTTCGGCTCGACGAGACGAGATTTGCTCGGCCTTTGGCTGTTGCTGTTTGGCACGACTCCAGGCAATCTTCTCGATCATCTGTGAACCCAATCCCTGTTTGACGCGGATTCCCGTAATCGTTGAATCCGTTGAACAGGAAGCCGTGGCTGGCATCCCAACAACCTCATCAGCCCCAACCACCAACAGTTTTCGGCCAAGCACCTGTGTCGTACCGTTACTGAAGATGGAAACTCCGGATTGTCGGCCAACGGTTTCGGAGTTGGAGACACCGTTCAAGACAATCTCGATCATCGCCTTATTCGGATCCGGAATTAATCTCGCGGTCACCTTACCGACCGTGTGCGCAACACCGCGAATGTTGGTTCCCAGAATGACTTCGTTGACAGGAGTCTCTTCATCGACGGGCTGTGATAGTCCCCTGGAAATCACATCGGCGGAAGCCGAGAAATACAGATTGGGCTGGTTATATTGTGCGCGGATTGCGTCGACCATGGTCTCGGCCTGCCCCAGTTGGTCGAACCATTCAAGTTGCGCGGCGAGTTCTGCTAGTGAGAGCTCACCCGCTGCTAATCCTTTGGAAAGATTAGCCAGTTGAGCAGCGTAACGAGCTTGGATTTCAGGATCCGATTTGGCAATCAATAACCTGCGGTATTCGAGCAGCGCCTCTCGTGCCTGCACAAACTCCCTGAACTCCAAACCGGCATTACCACTGTAATATTTGGCGATAATCTTGCCGAGTTCATCGACACTGGGATCATCCAACGCCAATTGTTGCTGAGCGAGATCCGAAAGTAGAAAATCTTGCCAGGCAGTCGCGTTATCACCGGAACCGTTCAACAGGAAATCATTCAGCTCCTGAACGGCTGCTGCTGCCTTTTGGCGCGCTGCCGTCAAACGTTCATCGGCAATCGGGCGGAATTCGTTCGATTGTTGCGAGATCCACTCTGCCCATACCT